>TARA_B100001093_G_C26859399_1_pt1 | contig 11679 bp, 5 predicted proteins | sample TARA_B100001093 | Tara Oceans TARA_B100001093 (sample SAMEA2623116) | marine metagenome | biome: marine biome (ENVO:00000447); feature: surface water layer (ENVO:00002042); material: "saline water (ENVO:00002010), including plankton (ENVO:xxxxxxxx)" | depth 5 m
AATGATGTAAGAGTTGAAAAAAATGCCGAACCACAGCGTGGACAACAACAAACTGGACCATCCGTAGATGGTGGTGCTGATAATTATCAACCAGCACATCCTCAGGGAGAAAACACTGGTTATGGAACAGCTGATGGTATGGACACTGATACTTATGGTCTACCACCAAGTTGTGCTAAACAACAAGTTGTTGACCCAAAAGAATTATTACCAAGAGATAATAACAGCGAATTTTCAAAATTAAATCCATCTGGTGCGGGTGATTTAATGAATGTAAGTTTGTTGAAAGCAGGACACCATATTGGTATTAACACAGTTGGACAAAGTTTAAGAAATGCAAACCTTCAATTAAGAAGTGAACCACCTAATCCAAAAATGGATGTAGGTCCTTGGAATTCTTCTACTATCACTGGCGATCCTTTTAGAAGACCATTGGAAATTGGTGAAACTGGACAATAATAAATATTAATTATTAAATATTAATTAATATTTTTAGCAATAATATATAAATGAAATTAGACATCAACGTATTTGGTTATATATTAATGGGATTCGTATTATTAATGTGTTTAAAAATATATCAAGAATCAGATACATTTAATTTACGTTGCATAGTATCCGGTATAGATGGTAATAAATATTGCGTTCGTGATTCGAGCAAAATTCAATTAGTTGCTGATTTATTAGCTAGAGTCACAAATAAATTAAAAGTTCTTGTTGAATACATGAAGGTTAAATATCCCGAACGCGAAAATGTAAAAAGATTAGTTAGTGGATTTAAACCAAAAAAAATATATGAAATTCTTCCTACTAGTAAATACACTGCTTACTCTGAAAATAAAGGTGAAAAACTTGCTTTCTGTACTACAAAAGAAAAAGGCGGTTCTACACTAATTGATGAAAATACACTCACATTCGTTGCTTTACATGAATTATCCCATATCGCTACAAAATCTATCGGACATACAACTGAATTTTGGAATAATTTTAAATTTGTTTTGAAAGAAGCTGTTAAAAAGAATTTATATAATCCCATTAATTACAAAGAAAATCCTAGAACTTATTGTAGTATGAAAATTACCGATAACCCTTATTATGATTTATAATCTCGTGGAAAACTACAATTACTATATATATTCATATTATAATGTCCAAATCTTATAGAATTCATTTTATATAATTTACTTTTACCTTGTATTGTTTTATGAAAATAACTAGGCAATTCAGGAAAAAATGTATCTCCTTGGTAATTATCTTCTAATTCTGTTAAGTATATTCTATCTATATATGGTTTATTAATATATTGTTCATATATTGTTTGTCCTCCTATAATCCATATATCAGTATATATTTTCTTTAAATGAATAATATCATCCAAATCTTGCAACACCAATCCATCAGGAAAAGTTGTATAAAAGTTATTTTTTGTTAATACATAGTTTTTCCTATTCGGTAATGGTTTTATTGGTAAACTATTCCATGTTTTTCTCCCCATAACAATAGCACTATTATTTCCACTTGTTAATTTTTTGAATTGTTTTAAATCTTGTGGAATATTCCAAGGTAATTTATTATTTATACCTATTACTCTATTTCTAGCCATAGCAGCAATTATATTTATACTCATTTAAATATATATATAATGATTTATTTATATATATGTCGAAAATTAATTTATTACATTTAAAGGAAAATAAGGTTCAACCAATTAACATTAAATTTGATGTATTTTATGATGATACAATTAATCAAATAAAACAAAAAATCATATTAGACCAAAGTAATGATGTAAGAGTTGAAGAAATTTATCTATTTAGTGAGAAAAAAATGAAATTGAATTTACAAAAAATATTTAGTCAAAACAAAGCTAATAAAGGTAAGATAACATTATCTAATTCTGAATTTAAAATTATTCAATCTAATTTAGGTAAAAAAATAGACATTAATGATAAAGATATATATTTTTTCAACCATCTAAAAAAATATAATAATACAAATGTTTCTAATAGAATATCCATTGGTCATCATTTATTTGATAAAGATGTTTATAGCTTCACTATTAATCCTTATAAAGTAGAAAAAATTGATCAAAACATTTATAGTCAAAATAATAATCCAAATATAATTGTTAAAGAAAATAATAAATTATTATTTGAATATGGTAAATTAATTGATGATAAATTATATGTTTGTTACGCCAAAGATGTATGGGAAGAAATTAAACAAAATGAGAAAATACAAAAGAAAATTGATTTATACAGGTATATCTTACAAGTCTATTTCCCTGATTTATTCTATAATGATAAAATTGATAATTATGAATCATTAATAAAAAGTACAAAGAAAATTAGTGATAGCAAATTAAAAAAAATTGATAATTCATTCAAAAATATTGAAAATTTTCAAAACTATACAGATATACATAAAGGAAAAATAACAAGCATAAATTTTACAGTACATCCAGTTAATAATATAAAAATACCTACTGATTTATTATTCAAAATTATAAATTCTAATTTAAAAATGCCCATGATAAAGTATAATCCCGGAAAAGGCAAAGAAAATATTATCAGATTATTTACAAAAAATTATATTAACCAAAATAATTTAAAATTACCATATTTATACGTTAATAATAATTCAAAACCATACAAAATCAAAAATATAGACAAAATATTAGCTTTGAGAGAAAGTGTAGGATTTTTTATTGTATTAGACAGTAAGAAAAATACAGAAATGTATTGCGAATTTTATAAAAATGGTTCTATTAATATTAAGTTGATAAATTGTTTAGTTAATAAAGATGATATAGAAAACATGATTAGTAATAGTTTAAACAAAAATTTAATAAATCCTATAAACAATTTTATTAAAAAAAGTGGATTTTCTTATACATTATTTAATAAATTAACAGATAGTAATATTGAAACGAAAGATATTAAATATACGTATAAACTTGATAAATTAATTAGCGATGATTTTTCTTTGGGTAGATACGCGAAAGCTCTTAATACTATATTCGTAACCAATAAAAAAAAACTTAAAACAAAAAAAGAAATTGATTTTAAATATATACGAGTTAGTTCTTACAAAGAAATGCAAGAAATTAAAATGTTTATATACAACTATAATAAATTAGATAGTATTGATGAAGTTGTTGAAAAGAACGACAAAGAATTAATTTCTTTACTACAAGAAAATTTCCCAAAAACTATAACAAATAAAGAAAAGGCAATTGATGAAATAATACAATATCAAGAAGAATTATCATTAAATAAAAGTGTTTATTCTACAAAAATTATAGAAGTTAAAGATAATCCAGGGTTTTATGTTAAAATCGCAAAAGATTTCAATAAAACAATTATAGAATATAAAAATATCGATAACTATAATTATTTACATTTTATAGATGTTTATACTAGTTATTTAATAGATAATTTTTTACTAAGAACAAAGAGAGAAATTAAAAAGTTAATAAAAACTAAATTTTTCGTAGCACCAAAACCCAAACCTGTTGTAGAAAAACAAAATATAAAAGTAGTTCAGGCAATTGTTAATGAATCTGAAGAAAAAAAAATGTTAGATACAGGATTCAAAGAAAATTTGAATAATATTATAGAGGAAAATGAAGAGGAAAACGATATAAATGAACAAGAAGATGTTGATAAACCAAACATAGGATTTGATAGTGAAGAAGAAGATGATGAAGATGATGAAGATGATGAAGATGATGAAGACGATGATTGGAGTGGAGGCGGTAGTAGTGATGAATCAAGTGATGAATCAAGTGACGATGAAGATGGTAGTGCTAATTTAGATAATGTAAGTTTAAAGGGTGTTAATAATTATTTTATAAAAAAAATAAAAAAGTACGATCCTAAAATAATAGAATTAGAAGGTGATAAATCAATATCATTTGCGAAATCTTGTCAGACAAATGCGGGGAAAACACCAGTTTTGATATCCGATAAAGAAAAGAAAGATATAGATAGAATTGATAAAGAACAAGGATATCGTTCATATGATGAATATATAACAAATGATAATGGTAATCATTATATATGTCCAAGATTTTGGTGTTTGAGTGATTCTAAAGCTCCACAAGGAAGAAGTTTATCGTTTCAACAAATAAATGATGGTGAATGTGGTGGATGGGATGCTTTGATTCCAAAATATCAAAAAAAAGCATCGAAAGATAAAAGGATTGTAGAGTTTACAGACGGAAAAAGTCATCAGGGGGAAAAGGATAATAATCTAGTTTATAAACAACATTATCCAGGATGGTTAATTAAAAATATACAAACTAAACAAGGTAATAAGGATATTTGTTTACCTTGTTGTTATAATAGACCAACGAATGAATATGAACCATTAGATTGGGAAAAAGATTCTAAAAATCTACATACTAAACCTTTAAGTTTTCAAAGAAAAAATGGTTTGGGTGAATTACCTAAGCCTAAAAAATTTATGAAAGAAAGAGAAGATGGAACTAAGTATTTACATTATGACCTAACGAGTTTAGAAAAAGAATATTATAGAAAACGTTTAAAACCAAGTAAAGCAAGAAAGGAGAAGAAATTGTTATGTCAATCAAATGATGAATTAAAATTGTCTGATAATATTAGAAAAACCGTTAATAAAGAAAAAACAAAAGAAAGAGTAGTGATGCCTGTAATTGAATCATTTCCTTTAAAAACTGATAATTTAGGTTATTTACCATTAAGTGTGCAGAAATTTTTTAATTATAATATCATAAAAGAATGTTGGATTTCAACTAAAAATTCTAGATTAATTCCAAATAAATGGTGTTTATTAAGATTAGGAACCGATGGACATAGTTTGATATCTGCTATAAGAAATGTTCAAAAATATTTTGAAAAAGTTGCGGATTTTAACAAAGGTCAAGTTATAAAAATAACAGGTAGATTAACAGAAACTGATAATGAGCAAGCAAAAGATATTATAGTAAAAAGATATGGTTTTGATTTTGAAGGAGGGGATGATTTTAGATTAAATGATAATTATGAAAAAAATTATAAGCCTACAGAGGAACAAATAAGGTCTTTTAAATCACTTAATAAAGGAAATCTTATAAAAATGTTTTCAGATAAAAAACAGTATACATCAGAGACTGATAGAATAAGAAATTCTATAATAAATTTTGTAAAATTTATATTTCATTCAAAAAATAAAGTAAAAAATATAGAAGAAATATTATGGGATTTAATAACATCACCTAAAAAATATGGTGGATGTTTTTTTGAAGAAGGTATAAATTTGATAATAATAAAAAAAGCCAAAGATGATATTGAAGATAAAATAAAAGTAGTTTGTCCAAAAAATAATTTTTCTAACTATATATTTAATAAAAATAGGAAAACAATAATTTTATATAGTGAGAATGATTATTATGAACCAATATATTTAATTAAAAGACGAAAAGGTATTACAGATTGGTTTGTAAAAAAAGCTTTTACACAAGATGATTTTAAGAATAAAGATTTGGAACGTAGTGGATTTTATAAAACAATAAAATCATTACAGAAAAATTTTGAAGAAAGATGTGGAGTTAGACCTTCTTTAAAAGGTTATGATTTTAAAGAAAATATAACATTAAATAAATTATTGGATGTTGATAAAAAAGGAGATTATAAAAAATCACCAACAATAACAATAAATGGAGAAGAATGGAAAGCAATTGAACAATTGTATAATTTAGATTATCAAGTTATATCAATAGGAATTGAAAAAAATAATATAAAATTTGCTTTACCTTGTGCTCCATCAGCATTATTTCCTAATGATTATATACCAAGTAGAATTTACAATGAGGGTTACAAAGATTATTTATTAGACAAAATAGAAACAGAAAAATATTTAAAGGTGTTTAATTTATATAGTGAAAATCAACGATTTTTAATTTCTGATAATAAAATAGTAGGGTTAAGAACAAATACAAATCAAGCAATTTTAATTAATCCAGAAAATATCGACAATGAAATGGATGAAATTAATAAAGAATTATATGAATTAGATTTAGATAGAAAGATATTACTACAATATCCCAGCATAGATGAGGAAAGAGAATTAACGATAAAAAAAATAAAATTAGAATCTAATTTTTATTTGATGTTCAGAAATTTATATAAAATTATGATAAATAAAAAAGAAAATGAAGGAACAAAAGAAAAATTAAAAATTATATTAGATGATTTTTATACAAGCTATCAAGATAAAATGAGGTCGTCTATAAGATATATAAAACTGTTATTAGCAATTATAATTGATTGGACAGAAATAGATGCGAATATTGAAATAGATGATTTAATGAATTGTTTGGATTTAAATAAAACAGATTGTGAAAATAATAGCTTATGTTCAATTACAAATGATACTTGTAAAATGATATTTCCAAGAAAGAATTTATTGTATGATGATAATGAACATTTAAATCAAGAAATATATTATAAAAAATTAGCAGATGAGTTAATTCGATATAATAAAATAAGAGAATATGTTTTTAATAATGATACATTTTTGAATTTTGAAAAAATAGATTACAATATAAATCATGATGAAATAGTAATAATAAGTTCTATGTTTTATGAAATTTATAAAAATGATTTTGAGTCAATAGAAAAAAGTAATCATATTAATAATTATAGTGTATATGATAATACAAATATAACAGACGATAATAGGAGAAAGTATAGATTAATAGGAACAATAAGTGAAATAGATGATGAAACTGATGAAGAAATAATTGATGATGATGAAGAAAAAAATGAAGAAACAAAAATTAGTGTTCCTATAAAAATTAAGAAACCAAAGAAAAAACAGATGACTAAACCAAAAATAAAAAAAGGAGATGATAATAAAATAGAAGGAAATAAGAAAGAATATGGAAAACCATTGATTGTGTATTTTTTAATAAAAAAATTCGGGAATATGAAAATAGAAGATTTATTTAAATTTAAAATATTACAGGATTGGTGGTCTGAAAGAAGTAAGTATGATTCTAGTTATTCTCAGGGAATTAAGGTATGGAAAGTAGATAAAAAGTTAACAAATTTTGGAAATAATTTTGAATCAACAGAACATGAGTTGAATGAATTGAAATTTAAAATTACCGACCTAAACAGTGAACCAACATCAGATTTTATTAATGAGTTTGAAAATAAAGGTATTATATCACAATATACATTTAAAAAAGCAAAAAAGAGAGATGGGATTAAATGGGTATTAGATGATATTTTAACAAAACTACATAAAAATAAAGATAAAGTTGATGATGATGGTGATTTACTTACAGTTGAAAAATATATAAAACAAAGTAAATTAGTTGAAATTTATGCTCAAATAAGAGATTTTTTATAGATAATATTAATTGTAAATGTAATTAATTAATATTATACAACAGTGAAATATGGTTTGGGTTGTGATTCTAGATATTTTTCTATTGTTCCAACGGTTCGAACTCTATCATAATGAGATTTGATAGTGGGATAATTATCTTCCCACTTAATACCAGCAACAGTAGCTAAATTTAGAATAGAAAAGATGGCTATATCTCCAGCGTGAATAGTATTTCCAGAAAAAAAAGTTTTATTGTCCAAAAATTTAACCAAATAATCTAATTTTTCGGGCAACTGAGTTTTTTCTACTCTCTGCCATGCTACTTGTTGATGGAGTTCGTCACCAGAATATTTGGCTTTTGCGAATAAAGAGTATATATCGTTACTAAACTCGACAAGCATATCAGCATCTAATTGATGTTCAATATTATCAGGCATAAGACTACTAAGATTAGCACAATAACGAGTCATTGTTCCAGATTGTGGTATCATTTTACCACTATGTTTTAAACAAGGCAATTGACCAAATGGATATTTTCCTTTTTCTTCTTTCCAATTTTCAGGTGGTTCTTCCCATTCATATTCGATATTTGCTGCATGACACATTAACATAGCAGCCTGTGCTCTAGCAGCAAATTTCCAATAAATAAATTTAAGCGGTGAATTAGATTCCCAAGACATATATGTTAGTAATATGAAATGTATTTAAATAGTTTTTTTAAAAAAGTCTAAATGAAAAAGGTGGGGTATTGTTATTGTTATTGTTATTATTATTGATGTTATTATTAGGTGGAGTTCTGGGTAATTCTCTTGATGGTCGAAATGCTTGAAATTGTAATGAATATGGTTGAACAACGTGTCTGTAAGGTGTTTCAGTAACAATATTATTATTTTCTTCGATAATTTCTTCTTCTTCTAGAATAGTATTATTATCTTGTATCTGATTAGTGATATTTTCTATTATATTTTCAATAGTAATGGGAACATATTCATTAGATTGTGCGAATGAATCAGGAAGAGAAAATGAAATATTAGGTGTTCTAGTTAATGTTGAATTGCGTCTATTAATTCTATTAAAAATAGATTCGTTGGTTGTAGGTGGAAGAGGTGGAGGAATACTAGGAGTTCTAGGTATTAAATGATTAGTAAAATTAAAAGGATTATCTTTGATAAATTCAATAAGTTCTTTTTTACATTTATCATAAGCTTCTTGTTTTTTTAAAGGATTACAACCATATTTACCATATAAATAATTTTTAACAATATATCTCATATTTCTAACAACACGTTTTTTCTTTGAGTATGAAATTGTATCTGGAAAATAAATATATTCAATAGAACGTCTATGTTCGTGCATCATATTATTAATTTGTTCCATTAAATCAAATGTATGTGCACTGTTAACAAATATATGAATAGCATTGTCTTTTAATACAGGATATTGATGCATAATGAATTTACTAATACAACAATAACATTTAATAAATTCATAGATGAGATTAGGAATAATAAAAGGAGAATAAACTAAACTGATAAAAATGTTATATAAATTATGTTTTTTAAAAGGAACATTAGTATATGGATTTTTAAGTTCAGTTGGTTTACAAAAGAGGTTGTCTGTATTTTTTAGATTTTTCATCCACATATTTACTAAATCACTTAATCTGAAACTATAATATGTATTATTTTGAATAAGATTAACGATATGATTTTTAGGCAATAAACTTAATTCATTAAAATATAAATCAGTAGTAATTTCAGACTGAATAATTTTCTTTTTTTTAAAATTCTTAGTTAATTTTTGAATTGAATTTTTAACCATTTTACATAAGATATATAAATCAATTAAGAATTCTTGGTCTTTTTTACTAAGAAAGTCATTATCAATAATATAAAATTTATAAAGATAAATGTCGGTTCTTAGATTACAGTTAGAAGTGTCTATAGTAAATAAAGTAAATTCTTCAGGAATATCAAAATTATTAATTTCAGATATGTAATTAATTAAAAAATATATTTGACTCATTGATATAATTAATAATTATATTAATAAATCGGATAAATCATAAATCATAAATCTAAATCATAATCATTGTCTACAATTCCAGTATTATTTACATTATTATTAACAACAGTTTTAATAACTAAATTTTCCTTAGAACAAACTCCGTCTTCTTGTAAATTCAATAATGAATCAATATCAGTATCATCTTTAATTTCAGTAGAAACCATATTCATTATTTCTTCGTGGTCTAATAATACCTGGAAGGAACCAGTTCCAAAATAACCTTCTTGTCCACACATAACATTAGCACTAACACCAGTCATTAAATCTAATTCTGCGTGTTTAGCAGCCCTTAAAAACATTTCAGGTGTTTCTTCAAAACTAGCTTTAGCAATGGGACCGATGTCATCATTATTAATACCGTGTCTAAATATACTGACCATTTTTTGTGTAGCACAAATCCTGTCGCATAACATAGTTGTATGGTGATAATTAATTTTACCTACCCCAGCAAAACATTCAATTAATTCATTATGAACACATAATCTAGCAGCTTCAATTCCTAGAACTTTATATACTTCTTGAATATCATTACTAAATGTTTTATTAACATTAATGGAATCATAGGTTAATATTTGTTTTAAATTAGTGCCAACAGTATCTAAAACCCATATATCTTTGCTTTGATAATTACCATTTTCTTTTACAGCAGTATTAGGAATTTTTCTTAATAGAACTTTTGGTATTTTTTTAACACCTCGTAATACAACATTTTTTAGAATATGCTCTTGTAAATTTTTAAGTTTGTAAATTTCATCAGTTTGATCTAAAGTATTATTTTTCTTAATATTTTTGTTGTCTAGAAAGTCCATAATTCTAATTCTGAAAATAAGATTGTTATCATTAAAATCGTTATATATACAATTAATACTAGGTTTGATACTATTTTTTACAGAGAAGTGAATATCATCCATATTAATACCCCTATCTAACATTTCTTCTCTTGAGAGTTCAAATCGAATAATCCATTTTGAAAAGGATGTACTTTTGCTATCATCTAAACCACATTCGTTCATAACTTTTTCAAAATCATAATATTGTTTAACAAGTAAAGTATCTTCACTAATAATTGTATCGTCAAGCTTAGGGTCGAAACAAATACTAACAGATTTAGTGACGTCTTTTAAACAAGTGTATTCTAATTGATATTTAAGTTCTTGTGCTTTTGATTTATCAAGTTGATCTTTTTCATGAAGATATATTGTTGTAGAAGGTTGTTTTGGATTTTCACTAAGTGATAAAATTTCTTCAATTCTTGGAACACCTCGCGTAACATTACTTTTACTAGCAACACCAGCAAAATGAAAAGTATTAAGAGTCATCTGAGTTGTAGGTTCTCCAATACTTTGGGCTGCTATCATACCAACCATTTCACCCGGATGAACAATAGCCTTTTTATATGTGAAAATGATTTTTTCAATAAGTATTTCAACTGCTTTTTTACTAAATCTATGTTGTAATAATAATTGTGTTGGTGATAAGTAGTAGTATAGTAATGCTTTGAATAATTCAGTAGGTTTAATTTTATCTGTAATATGTAGTTCTTCTATTAAATCATCGATTTTATTATATACATCTAGAGGGGTAATATCAATGAAATAATTATTTTTAATATGTAAATTATTTTTAACATTGTTAATAAGTCTTTTTACAGCAACAGGCAAATAAACACTACTATCAAGTTTAAAATTATAAACGTGTTTTACAATTTCTTCTCTTTTAGCAATCATAAAATTTATAATTTCTTTAGTTTTCTTAGAAAGTTTATCTTTTTGTTTTTTTAATGTAGTATTAGCTTTTTTACTAAATCTAATAGTAGAATCTTTTGAGTAGTCAGGCATTTGAAAATGTTTGTATATTTGTTCGATAGACATTTGTGAAAGAGGTAATTTTTGTATTTCAGTTTTGGTAGTAACAATATTATCATCACCATATGAGAATTGAATAATTTTATTTTTATTGTTTCTAACCGTCATGTCGTATGTAACTTTTAAATCTTCCAAACCTTTAATCAATCTTCTTTGAATATAACCAGTCTGACTAGTTTTTACAGCTGTATCGATAAGACCAGTTCTACCACCCATAGCATGAAAGTAAGTTTCTTCAGGCGTTAGTCCTTGAATAAATGAACTTTCTACAAATCCTCTAGCTTCTGGAGAGTCATCATATTTTGTATAATGAGGTAGAGTTCTATCTTCAAATCCATATGGAATTCTCTTACCATCAACAGCTTGTTGACCAAGACAGGAAATCATCTGA
>TARA_B100001093_G_scaffold117626_2_pt1 | contig 11669 bp, 10 predicted proteins | sample TARA_B100001093 | Tara Oceans TARA_B100001093 (sample SAMEA2623116) | marine metagenome | biome: marine biome (ENVO:00000447); feature: surface water layer (ENVO:00002042); material: "saline water (ENVO:00002010), including plankton (ENVO:xxxxxxxx)" | depth 5 m
ATCAGCATTCTTTTTCCAATCAAGAAAGGTTTTATTTTCAATAATTTTATATATTTTGCTCAAAAGTATATCTAATGAATCTTTTTGATCATGTATTATACCCATCTGCATCTGTTCTATAATTTTTGCATTTTCAACCTGATGATTATCAATTGATGTTGGCAGAGGTATTACAATAACACCTCTTTTCAATGAGGTAATTTCAGATAAGCTTAAAGCGCCGCCTCTAGAAATAACAAAATCAGACCATAATATTTGCTCTGCTGGATTATCATAAAATTCAAAAACTTCTGCCATAATATTTTGATGTAAATATAAATTTTTAACTTTTTCTAAATTATTCTTTCCACATTGATGCTTAATTTCTATTGGATAAGGGAAATCTTGAAATATCTTTGGAACTTTTTTATTGATATATTCTGCTCCTTGACTTCCTCCTGTAATATAAATATTTATAGAATTATTATTATTATTTAACTCGTCTGGGTTGTTTACAAAAGACCTTCTTATGGGATTTCCTGATATAACCGACCTTTTAATGCCCTCAATTGGAAATCCAAGAAAATTTATTTTAGAGAGAATAGTGATTAATTTATTAGCAGATCCCAATACAGCATTTTGTTCATGCAAAAAAACTGGTTTTCTTTTAAGCCAACACCCAATCCCAGCTGGAACTGTTATAAAGCCCCCAAAACCAATCATGCCATCGATTTTTTCTTTTGATATTATCTTAATAACCTTGAAGATGCTAACAAGCACTTGGAATAATACATGTAATTTTTTTATAAAATTTTGTCCCCTGAAACCCTGAATTGAAAGATTATATGATTTAGAACTAATATCTGCATATGCCTTCTTTTCAATTACAGAATTAGTTCCAAGAAAAATAATCTCATGATCATTAGAAATCAACTCCTTTGCAATTGATGATGCGGGATAAACATGTCCTCCGGTTTTAGCAGCTACTATTAAAAATTTCATTGTCTATATTGATTTATTTTCATTATTTATTCTAAGAACAATACCCATAAGAGAAAACATTATAATGATACTAGTTCCACCATAGCTTATAAAAGGAAGAGTAAGGCCTTTTGTTGGAAGTAGCCCAATATTAACAGCAATATTAAATAACATTTGTATTGCTGTAAGCATAAAGATACCAAAAACAACGTATCCTTGGAAAAACCTAGCTTTAAGAAATGATTCATGCATGATAGATATTAAGCCTAAAAATAGAACTACAAATAATAAAATTAAGATTAATCCGCCAATTATGCCAAGCTCCTCTACTAATATTGCAAAAATAAAATCAGTATGAGCTTCTGGCAAAAAAAAGCTTTTTTGGAAACTATTGCCTAAGCCAACTCCAAGCCAGCCTCCTTGACCAATACTAATTAATGAATTTGAAAGCTGGTATCCTGCATTTAAAACAACTTCAGTCGCAAAAGGGTCTCTAAAAGCTAAAACCCTTGCCAATCTGTACTCCGAATCTGTAATAGCAACATATCCTAATAAAGCTATTAACAGGATCAATAAACCTAATTGAGAAAAGGATATACCTGCATAAAAGAGAATACCAACTACAAGCAAAGAAACTATCGCTGTTGATCCAAGGTCTGGTTGTCCCATTATCAATATAGAAATTACAAAAAGTAATGCAAGTGGTTTCAAGAAACTTCTAAGAGAATCAATTTCTGACATTCTTCTTACTGAGTACCCTGATATATATAAAATTAAACTAAATTTGCATATCTCAGAGGGCTGGATATTAATTGATCCTAATCTAATCCATCTAATACTCCCATTAACACTAGTGCCTACATCTGGTATGAATAAAGCAATCAACAACAAAATACTTATAAGCATAAAAATCCAATCAGTTTTAAAGAGTAAATTTGAAGGCAAAAGTAAAAAAATAGTCATTGTTATCAACCCTACTGATACAAAGATTATTTGTCTTTTAGCAAAATAGAAGGGATCCGATGCTATATCATCTGCAACATACATGCTTGAGGAAGCTACCATTATCATCCCTAAAATTACCAAAATTGATAAAGGTAAAATTATTAAAACATCATTCTTACTTAAATTCATTTTGTTAGATATTTTTTTAATAAAAAATTAAAGTGGTAACCTCTTTCATTGAAATTCTTAAAATCTTTACCACTTGGATAACCAGGTGAAAATAGAATATTAGTAGAATCACTGAGTTTAAAAATTGACTCTAATACGTCTGATAAAGAGTCCATTATTATTTTTCTTGGGTGGTCTAAGCATTTATCTATATCTTTAGCATGAAAGCCACAAATAAAAACTTCTTCTGGTTCGCTTACAGAAATTTTTCTAAAATTCTCTTTTTTTGGATCTCCACATACTATTAGCTTGAAGTTTGAGCTCTTAAAAAATTTACTAGCTTGTCTAAGGGCATAAGATAAAGAGTGGTAATTTGTTGATTTTGAATCATTGATAATATTCTTAGCAATAATTTCATATCTATATGGGAGATTCTCAAATTCAATATGCTCTGGTTTAGTTTCTGTAATCCACTCAAAAAGTTTGTATGGATCTGACTCATATGATATTGAATTCTTAGCTAAAAGAATTTTTTTCTTTGCATCTTTGTAGGATTTAATATTTCCATGATAGTCAATATGATCAACATCAATATTAAGCAGAATTCCATAGTCTAATTTATTTTTTTTCATTTTATCTAGTTGAAAGCTAGATAATTCGATTATTGAAAATTCTTTATAATTATTTATATAATCGAGCATAGGATTGCCAATATTTCCAATTAAATTTGCAGATTTATAATTTTCAAAAATTTGTTTCAGATGATAAGCAGTGGTGCTTTTTCTATTGGTACCGGTAATTCCTATTTTAATCGACTTATCTTCATTGAAAAAAATATCTAAATCTGTATAGATATTTTTATTTTCTTTTGCTAATTTTTTATAGATATCTTTTGGTATCCCAGGGCTACAAAAAATTTTATCAAAAGCTCTTAGATCAAATTCTTTTCTAAAATCATCTAAATTATTATCAAATATCTCAAATTGCTTATTTTTTTTATTTAAATACCTTTCAAAAGATTTACCTGTCTCTCCATATCCGTATATAAGAGACTTCATTTGTTTTTTACCTTAATTTTAAAGTTGCCAGCGCGATGAGAATAAGCACAAGAGTAATAATCCAGAATCGAACAATAATTTTAGGTTCAGCCCATCCCTTTAATTCATAGTGATGATGAATTGGCGCCATTAAAAAGACTCTTTTACCGCGTGTTTTATATGAAATAACTTGAATTGCAACACTTAATGTTTCTATAACAAATACTCCTGCCATAATTGCAAATACTAGCTCGTGTCGAAGAATTATTGCTATTATCCCAAGAATTGCTCCTAAGGCCAGGGATCCAATGTCCCCCATAAATATTTGAGCCGGATACGTGTTGTACCACAAAAAACCTATTCCAGATCCAATAAGAGCACCACAAAAAACTATTAACTCACCAGATAAAGGTAAATGAGGTAGATATAGATAATCTGATACAAGTTGATTACCCATGGAATATGCTATAAGTCCAAGAGCCCCTCCAATTAAGACTGATGGCAAAATTGCCAAACCGTCTAGGCCATCTGTTAAATTTACAGCATTAGATGAACCAACAAGAACAAACATACCCGTGAAAATAAATAAGAATGGTGACATTGGTATAATTGCGTCTTTAAAAAATGGAACAATAAAAGAAGTTTCTGGAGGAATTTCAGCAGAAAAATATAAATATGTCATAGCTAGCAATGCTATGAATGATTGGAAAAATATTTTTTGTTTAGATGAAAGTCCATCCGAGCTTTTGAGTTTTATTTTTAAGTAATCATCAAAAAATCCAATTACCGAAAATCCAACTGTTACAAAAAGAACCACCCATATATATCTATTCCCAAGATCAGCCCAAAGAAGAGTTGATATTATTAACGATGAAAGTATCAACAATCCACCCATTGTGGGTGTTCCCTTTTTTTTATAATGTGATTGTGGCCCATCATCTCTAACATATTGTTGAAATTGCATGGATTTTAAAAAATTAATAATAACAGGGCCCAAAAGAATCGTAATAAGCAGAGCTGTTAAGGTTCCACCAATAGTTCTAACTGTTAAGTATCTTAGAACATCAAACCCAGGATCGACTGATACTAATACCGTTCCTAAATATTCAAACATTTACAAACCTTTCCATTTTCATTCCCCGTGAGCCTTTTATTAAGATAACATCTTTTGATGTAACATTTGTCTTTAAGTACCTCTTTAAATCTTCTTCTTTGTCAAAAAAAATACCTTTATTGCCATATCCTTTGACTATTTCTTTTGCTAATTTGCCATAACCAAGTAAAACATTTATACCTCTTGCTCTAGCATATTCTCCAACTTCTTTATGAAGCTTCTTCTTATACCTACCTAACTCAAGCATATCTCCTATTACTAAGACAGTATTTTTTTTATAATTACTCAATAAATCAATAGATTTTTTTGTAGAATCAGGATTTGCATTATAAGTATCGTTAATTAAAGTAGAGCCCCTTAACCATTTAGATTTAACTTGTCTAATATCCTGAATGTCTTTTGAGTTTAATTTAATAGCAAAATTTTTAGTCTCTCTACCACAACAATAATTAACAGCAAAACTAGCTAAAATGTTTTTAATGTTATGTTCTCCTTCAAGCAAAGTTTTAATCTGAACATCATTTTTAATTAATCTTGATGTTATCTTCAAATGAGTTCCATTCTTATGATTAAGAATTTCACGCGCAGAGAAATCAGCATTTTTGTTCATGCCAAATGTATAAATATTTATATCTTTTCTTATACTTTTCCAAAATCTTAAATGCTCTTCATTTTCATTTGGGACTATTAGATAGCCGTCTTTTTTTATATTATTTATTAACTCAGATTTAACATTTAATACTCCATTTATGTTTTTTAATTTTTCAAGATGCGAGCTTCCAATATTCGTTATTACGCCTATACAAGGCTTTAGGATTTTACTTAGATAATTAATGTCTCCAGTTTTAGAAGCACCAATTTCTATAACAATATCACTTGATTTTGGTGAGGCATTCATAATGCTAACAGGCATGCCAATTTCGTTATTAAAATTACCTATGGTGCTTGAGCAATTAGTTAACGTATTTGAAATAATATTAGTGGTGCTGGTTTTACCATTACTGCCCGTTACTGCTATCACATTTCCATGATAATTTTTAATAATATTTTTAGAAATTTTCTTTAGTCCCATTATTGTATTTTTAACATAAATAATTCTTTTATCTTTTGATCTTATGTATTTTTTGTCATCGACTATTGCAACTGATGCACCTTTTTTAAATGCTTCTTCAACAAAATCATTTCCATTAAAATTGTCTCCATTAATCGCGATAAACAAAGACCCTTTTTTTATGGATCTTGTATCAATAGAAATATCTTTTATTAATATATTGGCAACAGCCTTTTTTTCTAAATAAAAAGATAAATCATTAGAGTTATTTATAAATTTCATTTACAACCTCATGATCACTAAAAAAAATTGTTTTATTATTTTCCTCTTGAATATCTTCATGGCCCTTACCTAAAATTACTATACAATCATTATCAGATATTCTTTTTACAGCAAATAAAATTGCTTCTCTTCTATCTTTTATCTTAACAACATTTTCAATATTATTATTTTTTGCAGCATCCTTAAAAATATCTTCAAAATCTTCAGACCTTGAATTATCAGATGTAAAAATTACTTCAGATGAGTTCTGCAAAGCTGCATTAAGCATCTTTGAACGCTTGAGTTTATCTCTATCACCCCCACAGCCCATAATCACGATAAGATTTTCGTAATATTTTTTTATTGAGGATAAGAAATAATTAATTGCTTCAAAATTATGAGCATAATCAATAATTATATTTGAAGGAATGTTTTTAATAATCTCAGATCTACCTTTTGGTAATTTTAGAAATTCTAGATCATTAATATAATTTTCTTTAAACCCATCAAACCCAATAGAGCAAATTGCGAATACTAGATTTTGAACATTAAACTCTGGGAAGATATTGCATGAAAATTCATACTTTTCTTTGTCTTTTTCTTCATCTCCATGTATTTGTTTATTAATGATTATTTCAAAGGTTGTTTTTATTGTAGATATTTCATTAATCTTATAAAAAATATCAGAAAATTTATTTTGCTCACTTATTACTGATAATTTACTTTGATTATTTTGAATAAAATCATAATTTTTACTAAATTTATATGACGCCTCATCTATGAAATTTACCAAAGATTTAAATCTAAAAATTTCAAATTTTGCATCTATATATGCTTCTATATTTTTATGATAATCGATATGATCATTTGTTATATTTAGTATAGATGCTGATTTTAACCAATCAAGATTTTTTAACCTCCCTTGATCCAATGCATGAGAAGATATCTCAATACAAATATTTATAGCATCCTTTAATTTAAAATGACTAAGAATATAAAATAACTCAAAAATATCTGGGGTAGTTTTTGATGAAAAGGTTGTATTAATATTTTCTTGATTATATTTAACACCCAAAGTTCCTATGTATAGTGATTCATGTCCTTGATTAATTAAAAGTTGGTGGCAAAGATAAGCAGATGATGTCTTTCCGTTCGTTCCTGTAAATGAAAAAAAATTATTGTTATGTAATTCGACTCCGTATAAGGCATTTAGAAAGCTTGTTATCTTTTCTTCAAGGTCTTTAATATAAAAAATATTTATATCCCCTTTATCATAATCAGGATCATTATGGACAGCCAGTGATGCTCCTAAATCAATAGCTTTTTTACAATATTTACTTCCATGATTTTTAGTTCCGGGCAGTCCAAAGAAAATTGAGTTTTTTATTACCTCACTTGAAGAATTTGTTGCAAATGCAATTTTCGTATCTTTAGGGAAATTAATATTTAGTATGCTCTCTAATTTATTCATCCTCAAAATATCCCAAATGATTCAAAGAACTTTCTGCAATTTTTGCAAAAACTGGTGCAGCAACTGATCCTCCGGTATATGAGTTCAATCCTGGCTCATCTATTGAAACAAATATAGTTAGTGATTTTTCATTCAAAGGCGCTATTCCAATGAAAGAAGCTCTATATGAGTCTTCTGCATATCCATAGCCTTTTCTTGTTTGATGAACTGTCCCAGTTTTGCCACCCTCAGAAAAACCTTTTACCTCTGCAGCTTTTCCAGTGCCATCTTTAACTACTTTTTCTAATGCATCAAGGATATTTAAGGCGGAATCACTTGAAATAATTCTTTTTGAAGTTACTTGTTCATTCTTTAAAAGTTGAAAATCTTTATATTCACCATTGTTTGCAAAAACTGAATATGCTGAAGCTATTTGAAAAGGGCTCATGGTAATTCCATAACCATAACCTAAGCTTGCAAGCTCGCTATCTGAAACTAATTCTTTTATTTCCATATAACCAAAAGCACTTGAGGGAAAATTAATTGAAATTGGTTTTGTAAAACCAAAATCATAATAATTTCTTTTTAATTCTTCATAACCCAACTCTAATGCAATCTTTGATGCTCCAACCTGACTAGAGACAGCAATTATCTCTTTTGGAGTTAGTTTTTCATGATTTTTCGAATCTACAATAATTTTATTATCCAAATTTAATCTTCTTGGAATATCAATTAATTCATCAGGCAAAAATAAATTTTTATCTAATGCTTTAGATAAAACTATTGGCTTTAATACAGACCCAGGTTCATACGCTTCTACTAATGCTCTGTTTTTTTGAATCTTTCTTTGAGGGTGATTGGGGTTATAAGAAGGATAGCTTGCCATAGCAAGAACTTCTCCCTTTTTATTATCTAGAATGATTACAGTGCCTGCCTTAGCTTTATTTTTTTTAATAGCTTCAACTAAATATTTGTATGCAAAAAATTGTATAGTTGCATCAATTGTTAGATGTAGATCTTCTCCTTTGACAGATTTAATTACCTCGACAGGCTTTGATATGATTTCTTGCTTCGCATTTTTATAGAATTTTTGTTCGCCCTTTATACCTGATAGCACCCTGTCATAACTTTTTTCTAAGCCTTCTTGTGCTCCATCTTTGCCATAAAAGCCAACCAATGTTGCAATCTGATCACCTAAGGGATAGTGCCTGCTGTGCCTGGTCTCAATTTCATAATTTTTTAGATTTTTCTTATTTATTTCAAATAGAGCTTCTTTTGATAATCCTTTTTTTATTAGAGTTTTTTTTGGGAAAGATTCATAATCCATGTTAACTTCAATATCTAAAAATTCAGCAAGACTCAATAATTGTTGTTTTGAAAAACCTTTCAATGCATAAAGATCATAATTAACAATTGAGATAGCCAGTGGGAAGTTATTTCTATCAAAAATGCTACCTCGAACAGGGTTTACTTCTTTGTATCTGATATATCTTTTATTACCCTCGTTTTTGAGAAAGTTGCTATCGACAAATTGAATTGAAAAAATCTTAAATATTATTGCTCCTAGCACACAGGAAAACATTATTGCAATTAATATAAATCTCCAATTAAATAAAATATTTTTATTTTTCATTGGTATAAATCTTATTTGGTTTCTTTTTTATCATTCCTAACTCATCTTTGGCAATCATCTCAATGTTTGAGGGTGAGTTTTCGACATGAAATTGTGTTATCAATTTTAAATTAAAATCTTTTAAGTTTTCATTTTCAATTTTCAAATTTTCATAATTATTGTGAAGAGTTCTAATCTCCCATGAGAGTTTGATTTTTTCCATACTAAGAAAAAAAATAAACATTATTAGTATTGCTATAGATATGAATAGTTTTTTATTTATCATATCTTTTGAAAAACCCTCATTATTGCGCTTCTTGATCTATTGTTGATTTTGATCTCTTTTTCAGAAGGTCTAATTTTTTTTGCTAAACACGTAAAGTCTTTTTCTTCAATATTATTTACTGGTATGTCTTTAGGGAATGATTTTAATGATGGCTTGAAACTATTTTTAATAATATTATCTTCAAGAGAATGGAATGCAATAGTCACTATTACTCCTTTTTTCTTTATGACTTTTTTTGCAGCATCTAAAGATAGCTTAAGGTCTTCCAGTTCTGAATTAAGAAAAATTCTAAATGCTTGAAATGATTTGGTTGCAGGATGTATTTTTTGTTTTTTATTTGGATATATTTGTTCGATGATTCTTGCTAATTCTGTTGTTCTTAATATGGGGTTATATTTTCTTTGTTTACAAATTTCATTTGCGATTAGTCTTGCATGTCTTTCATCTCCAAGTTTAAATAGAACCTCAACAATATTTTCTTCATTAGCAGTATTGATCCAATCTGATAGGGGAATTCCTTTTGTATTATTAAATCTCATATCTAAAGGCCCATCTTTGTTAAAACTAAAGCCTCTTTTTGGATCATCAAAATGGGTTGAACAAGTTCCCAAGTCATAAATAATACCATCTATAGTCTGCCTCTCAATATGCTGTTCAAGATTTTTGAATGAATCATGATATATTTTGAAATTCGGTACCTTGATATTTGAAGCAAAACTAATAGAATCTGGATCCTTATCAAAGGCTGATAAAAAACCATTATTTGAAATCATTTCTAGGATTAGTTTTGAATGCCCGCCTCTTCCATAAGTACAATCTAAGTAGTGTCCATCGATATCATGAATTAAAAAATCAATGGATTCTTCCAGTAAAACTGGAAAATGAAGCATTTTTAATCTACTTGCTTTCTCATAAAAGTCGGCACATCAAGGAAATCAATTTCCTCTGCAGACGACGTGCCAACTTCCTGATTTGTTTTATCTTTATTTAAACCAACAGGATTTAATTTCATTGTAGGCTCATTATCAATTACTAATGATGGAGCTCTTTGATCAACCCCTGTTGCAACAATAGTTACCTGGAGGTCATCTCCAAAGCTATCATCGTAAACAAGACCGTAAATAATATTTGCATCTTCACTAACAATTTCATCAACAATGTCTGCAACCTCAGCCTGGTCACCTAAAGTTGGTTTCTTTGCAGTAATATTTACAAGAACACCTCTTGCATTTTTAAGGTTGATATCTTCTAGTAATTCACTTTTTACAGCCATTGTTCCTGCAACCTCAGCTCTATTCTTACCACTTGCTCTTCCGGTGCCCATCATTGCAATACCTTTTTCAGACATCACAGTTTTGACATCAGCAAAATCAACATTGATATGTCCCTTTTTCATAATAATATCTGATATACCCTGAACAGCGCCTCTCAAAACATCATCTGCTTTGGCAAATGCATCCTGCATTGGGGTATCTTGTCCTAAAATTTCATAAAGCTTTTGGTTGGGTATTGTTACAAGACTGTCAACTTCTTCAACTAAAGCAGCGAGCCCTTTTTCAGCAGAACTCATTCTTTTCTTACCCTCAAATTTAAAAGGTTTTGTAACTACAGCCACAGTCAATGCCCCAAGATCTTTCGCTATTGATGCTATAACTGGAGCAGCCCCTGTACCTGTTCCGCCTCCCATACCAGCTGTAATAAATATCATATCTGCGCCTGCCAATAGCTCTTCTATTGCAGTTCTATCACTCTCTGCGGCCCTTCTTCCAACATCTGGATCTGCGCCAGCTCCAAGTCCTTTAGTTAGACCATTGCCTAATTTTAGTGTTATTGCTCCATCAGCAGTTGAAAGTGCTTGAGTATCGGTATTAGCGCAAATAAAATCAACCCCTTCAATATCATGATTAATCATATGGATAACTGCATTTCCGCCGCCACCGCCAACACCAACTACTTTAATTTTTGCGTTTTCTACTGCTTGTCCTATAACCTCAAAATTCATTTACTTCCCCTAATTAAAATGACATTGATTTAATACTTTCTGGAAGAACTACATCTAATATTTCTGTAGACAAGGATCCTCCTGTTTGTCTCATTTCCCAACTATCAATATTCCATACTTCAAATTTTTCGCCCATACCCACTAAAGCAATTTGTTTTTTATTTTCAATTTCAGCATATTTTTGGAGTTCAGTTGGTATTCTGATCAACATCCTTCCACCAAAATCTATGCTAGTTTCATGAGCATTTCCAAGAATTGTCCACTGAATATTTCTAACAATTGGATCTAAACCTTGAAGAGATTGAAGTTTTGTTGAAATTCTTTCCCACTCAAGTCCAAAGTAAACTTTTAAAGATGGGTACTGAGGATCTTTTGTTATAACGATCTTTGATTGATTTTGAGATTTGAAGTCAGCTCTATATCTTGCAGGTATTGAAAGCCTGCCTTTTGTATCAAAAGAAACTGTATTAAAACCAAACATTTACAAAATATAAAGTCTTTTTGCACACAATGCAACACTTTTACACACTTTTTCACACTAATTGATCAAAAAGTAAGGCTTTCAGCAAAAGTGAGTTGGTTTATAAGCCGGATTCTGTAAATGATGATCATCTATCTTGATATTATGTTGCCATAATATTCTAGCAACCTACCCAAATCCAAAGCGAGCAACTTTATAGGATTTCTATTTGGTTTTGCTTCAAGCTGGGGTTTGCAATGCCCTAGATGTTACCATCTAAGCGGTAAGCTCTTACCTTACCATTTCACCCTTACCAAAAAATT
>TARA_B100001093_G_scaffold140664_1_pt1 | contig 11668 bp, 8 predicted proteins | sample TARA_B100001093 | Tara Oceans TARA_B100001093 (sample SAMEA2623116) | marine metagenome | biome: marine biome (ENVO:00000447); feature: surface water layer (ENVO:00002042); material: "saline water (ENVO:00002010), including plankton (ENVO:xxxxxxxx)" | depth 5 m
CAAGCAGTTGGAAGACCTCCCTAACCGCCGTGCCTGCCGTTATAACATCATCGATTATTAATATGTTGCCTACGGGAGGTGCACCAACAAGTTTTCCACCTTCTCCATGGGTCTTCCTTTCTTTTCGGTTATAACAACATCTAACTTCTAGTCCATACACTTCGTGGAGAGCTACGACGGTAGATATTGTTATCGGAATTCCCTTGTAAGCTGGGCCAAATAAAATATCAAATTGTAAATTAGATTCAACTATTGCAGCTGCGTAACAGCGGCCCAGCATCGTAACTGCAGAACCTGATGAGAATTTACCCGCATTAAAAAAGTAAGGGGATCGCCGTCCCGATTTGAGTTCAAAATCCCCAAAAGTGAGCACGTCATTTTTAATCGCTTCGGAGAGAAATTCATATTTAAAACTTTTCATGAAAGAACTCGTATTATAAGCCTAATGAATCTGATTGAATTTGAATCAATTCTAGGATATTGCACTTTGCTAAGTTCATCATATCTTCCAGTTGTTCTCTTGAAAAAGGCAATCCTTCCGCGGTGCCCTGAATCTCGATAAAACCACCATCTGCATTCATCACAACATTCATGTCTGTCTCGGCACGAGAATCTTCAAAATAATCTAGGTCAACTACTGCTGATCCAGCATAGACTCCGACTGACACTGAGGCAATTAATGAAAGCACGGGATCTTTCTCTATCGCACTTGTTCTAAGAAGATACTGAGTCGCGTCAACTAAGGCAACACAAGCTCCTGTGATGGACGCAGTGCGAGTCCCCCCATCAGCCTCTATTACGTCACAATCAATATGGATAGTGTTCTCACCCAAAAGGCATAAATCAACGCATGCGCGTAATGAACGTCCAATTAGCCTTTGGATTTCTTGCGTTCTGCCACTTTGCCTCCCCCGCGAGGCCTCTCGAGCCATTCGACTATTAGTCGATCGTGGCAACATTCCATATTCTGCGGTTACCCAACCTTTTCCTTGGCCACGCAAAAAACGAGGAACCCCAGCCTCAACACTTGCCGTGCAAATAACTTTTGTCGAGCCGAATTCAACCAAAACTGACCCTTCCGCGTGTCTGCTAAAATGTCGCGTAATTTTCACTGACCTCATCTCATTAGGAGATCGACCACTGGGACGCCCCATAAAAAACCCTTATTATCCACAACAGAAAAACAGTATATCGAGATTAGGATCGTTGTGGGTAAATTTTAGAATCCGGCCCAGAAAATTACGAACCTTACGAAACTTTTACGCGATGTTTTGATACCATGGAGTAAATTAATAATGGAGGAACATAATGCCTAGAAGTATGACCGCCTTTGCTCGAAACCGAAGGGAACTAGGCTGGGGCACAATTTCTTGCGAAATACGATCTTTGAATCATCGATTTCTTGAAACAAGCTTTCGTCTGCCCGAATCTTTTCGACAAACCGAAAACTCTCTTCGCGAAATCGCGCGTGCAAAACTTCAGCGAGGTAAAATTGACTGCACAATACAACTCACATTGACCGAAAATGAAAATCTCTTGCAGGCGAATATTCCATTAGCAAGACGCTACATAGATGTAGCTGAGAAGCTATCAAACGAAATTCAAAATCCAGCACCGATTTCTGCACTTGAGGTAATGCGATGGCCGGGGATAATTATAGACAAAGACTTGAATACCGATAAAGTCGAGGAAGAAGTGCTTGAGCTCTTTACAAATACTATTGGCCAATTACTCGAAGGGCGAGCTCGAGAAGGCGAGAAGCTGACTGAAATGATATTACTTCGTCTCTTAAATATGGAGGAGCAGATTAGAAAAATTAAAATTAACCTTCCAAAAATTTTGGAAAGTCAAAGAACTCGATTGAAAGATCGGCTCACTCAAATCAAGCAAGACCTCGATAATGATCGCGTAGAACAGGAAATGGTACTCGTCGCCAACAGGACCGATGTGAATGAAGAGCTGGAACGATTGGAGGCGCATATTTTTGAGGTTCGCAGGACACTTAAGAGTAAAGAAGCTATCGGCCGAAGGCTTGATTTTTTGATGCAAGAATTGAATCGCGAGTCTAATACTTTGGGGTCCAAATCAATCGCAGGTGTCACAACGCAAGCGTCTATCGAATTAAAAGTTTCAATTGAGCAAATGCGAGAACAAATCCAAAATATTGAATAGTTTGTTGCTATTTTTGTAAATAATATGATTTTATTAGTGTCTGTGAGAATTGTGGTGGGGATTACTGTTCCTTACCTGAGATGGGCGTTCCGCTCGGTGGGGGAAAATGGCTGATTCATCATGATGAATCATGTATTCGTAACAAAGCGTCGTTAACCTCATTTTAAACATTTATATTGCACTACTTTTTAATTTTTTGGAGAAAAAGTATTATGTCATGTATCTTTCGTAATGGAATTTCCATTGTTATTCTTAGCCTCTCAGCTCTTAGTTTCATGTCATTCTCTGACACAACAGCAAGCATCAAGGGAGTAGTCTTTGATTCCAAAGCGGTTCCGATCGAAGCAGCAACGGTACAAGTAGTAGATAAAAGAACGGGAGTTGAAAAGACTTTCCAAACAAATGGTTCTGGGATCTTTTTAGCCACTGGGCTTGCAGTTGGCGGGCCATATCAAGTTTCAGTTACAGGCCAGAACACGATCATAATTAGATCACTTGACCTTGGCGAAACTACCAATGTCGTCTTTCGAGCGGATTCACAGATTGAGGTTAACGAAGTTATAGTGACTGCGGAAGCGGGTGATAACACACGTCTTGCCGCTATGGGGTCTTCTTCTCTATTCGACGAGTCAGATCTGAATAATTTGGTGGCTTTTGAGAGAGAGGTGTTCCAGTTATACGAGACGGATCCAAGGTTATATATTGATGGGTATGGTTCAAGGGGATCTGTTAACTGCGCGGGTAAGCACCCGAGATACAATACTTTTACCGCCGACGGAGTGAATTATGCTGACCGGTTCGGACTCAATAGTAATGGTTTCGCTACCGCTGACGGAATGCCAGTCCCATATGATGCAATTGAACAGGTGGCGGTAGAATTTTCTCCTCTAGATGCGAAGCTTGGAGGATTTTCCGCGTGCTACATGAATCTGGTCACCAAAAGTGGTACCAACGAGTGGGAAGGCAGCGTTTTTTATGAATTTACCAGCGACGATTTGCAAGGTGACCGAGTTGGAGATGTTTCTTATGACCCAACACCATATGATTCAACGCAGATGGGATTTTCATTTGGGGGTCCGATCATAACCGACAAGCTGTTTGTATTTGCCGCATATGAAGAGAAGGAACTGCCGAGAGGAACAGCTGCTGGTTACAATGGTCAAGGTTCTGGGGATGACAAGTCCTGGCTTACTCAAGCTGATTGGCAGCGAATTCAAGACATCGCAAGCGATGTTTACGGCTATGATGCAGGAGGTTCGCCAACCAATACGGTTGCGCCAAATGAGAAATATTCCTTAAAAATTGACTACACAATCAATGATCAACATTCCGCACACTTCCTTTATGGCTTCTCGGAAGGGAACGAGCAACGTCTTTCCGACTCAGATCCCAATGAGTTTGAATATGCTAATCATATGTATACCAAAGGAGCAAAGCTCACGGCTAAAACACTAAAGCTTAATTCTCAATGGACCGACTCTTTTTCTTCGGAAGTTTTTATCAACAATACCGAGATGATTGACTCCCAAAATACCAATGGACCGCTGGACTTCGGTGATCACCAAATTAACTTGGGAAACCCATTTGGAGGCGGCGGAGTGGTCTACGTTGGAGCAGATGACTCGCGTCAAGCCAATGAGCTCTCGTGGTATTCCACCTTGATAAAGCTAAAGGGATCACTTGTTTTAGATAAACATATCATTGAGGGCGGCTATGAAAAGGATACTATCGAAGTGTTCAATATGTTTGTGCCTCACTCTGCAGGAGGAGAACATGACTACCGAGATTACAGCGATGAAAATCCCGCAAGTTGTGCTAATCTTTCAGCCACCCAGCGTTTGGAAACTCAGAACGACTCAGATACATCTAACGACTGCGGTTTGACAGGGATTGACGGTTTTGAGCTCGGAAAACCATATGCAATCTACTATGGCAGCGGTTCTGGTACAAATAATCCTAGAGACGGCGCTGCAAGCTATGACCTAGATATGAATGCGTTATATGTTCAAGACACATATCTCTTCGATGCCATAGGTTTGGAGGTCACTGCAGGACTGCGCTATGAATGGTTTGAAACTGATGACACCCCTAACTTTAACGCGAATTTGCTTACTCAAGCGGGAGTTAGGAATGACGTCAGCATAGATGGTCTAGATATTTTGATGCCACGAATAGGTGTCGAGTACGATTTTAGCGAGGACATAAAACTTCGAGGTGGATTGGGTGTTTTCTCTGGTGGAAACCCGCTGGTTTGGCTATCTAACACCTATTCCGACGGCGTGATAAGAGTATTTTCCTCGAGGTTCAGGGAGAGCGGGCAACCGTCTGTCTTTGACATGTTTCTAGGAATCAATGGCAACGGAAGGCCTGGCTACGACGCGCCACAAAGTCTTTACCAAAATGTTGCCAATACCACTCCTGCGGACGCAGACACCTATCAGGTTGCTGTGTTGGATAGTGCTTTCGATCAGCCGAGTGAGCTCCGATATACCATAGGCGGCACTTGGTTCATAGATGACTCGATGCGCCTTGAAGTAGATCTAATTCACTCTACACTTCGGGATGCAGTAATCACAATAGATCCCGGGCAAGAAACACTGTTGTCTACACTTGCGGGTGCTCCAATTTACACAGACAAGCCCGGAAACCCCTGCTGTGGTACTCACTTACTTACCAACTCTGATCACGATGCTAAATCAACTATGTTTTCCGTTCTTCTAAACAAAGAATTTGATTTTGGCCTGACAGCAAATATTGGTTATGCGAGTGTCTCAGCTGAAGATTTGTCAGGCATGGAAGCAGCGCAAGCATCCACAAACTATCAGAAGACCGCACTCGTTGATGCAAATAATCCATCTGTTGGCGACTCAATGTATGCTGTTCCTCACCGATTCACGTTTAACCTCAACTACAAAATACAACTGATATCGGGTTATGACACCATGGTGCAACTCAGTGGCTTCAGGAGCGCAGGTCAACCGACGAGTGCAGTTATGTCTTCTGAGGGTTTAGAGCCCAATATTGAGGAACAGCGACATCTACTTTATGTTCCCACACTCAATGATCCTGCGGTTGATCTCAGCCGGATGTCTAGTTCAGATCTAGCGTCATTTGATTCGTTTATCGCAGAACAAGGACTAGCTCGCGGAACATTTGTCGGACGAAACGAGCTGAGCTCTCGATGGAGGACCCGCCTTGACCTGTACGTTCTTCAGGAAATTCCTGCATTTTTTGAAGGCGCCAAAGGACATGTATATCTAAAAATGTACAACCTCGGTAACTTCTTGAGCGATGATAATGGCTTTCAGGGAGACGCCGCACCTGATCAAATGATAGTAGCCTCTGACGTAAACGCCGATGGGCAGCACGTTTACACCGCGTTCAATGCTCCTGAGGTGACCGACCAGAATATCCAATACTCTGTGTGGAATGCAAAACTGGGTGTTAAATTCAGTTTTTAAATGGTATTTTAGAAAAATAAAAGGGCCTTTTACATAAAAGGGCCTTTTTTTCTAGTCTATCCCTGCAAAGTTTTTCAATCAGATAACCTGTTAAGAAATAATGCTTCCTGTATACTTTGTATTAATTTTTTCAAGAAACACAGGAGAAAAACAAGCATACATGTCAAGTGGCTCGCTTTTTATAATATCAGCTCCCTCCGGCGCTGGGAAGACAAGTCTTATCGACAAGGCAGTATCGCAGTTGAGCAACGTCTGTACATCGGTTTCTCATACCACACGGACGCCTCGGGCCGGCGAAATTAATGGCACGCATTACTACTTCGTCACTCACGAAAAATTCGAACAAATGCGCACCAAAGGTGAATTTCTTGAGTCGGCAAATGTGCACGGCAACTTATATGGTACCTCTCGTCAATGGGTTGAGGAAAAGATAAGCAATGGCCTCGATGTTATCCTAGAAATTGACTGGCAAGGGGCTAACCAAGTCCGTTCGGTATTTAAAAGCGGTGTCAGTATTTTTGTTCTTCCTCCCTCGGTCGGGGAATTACGACAGCGTCTTTTTGACCGTGGCCAAGATTCTGTGCTTGTAATTGAGAGACGGATGGCCGAGGCACGGAAAGAGATAAGTCATTGGAAAGACGCAGATTATGTGATAACTAACGATGACTTCGAAACTGCATGCGAAGAGCTCCAACAACTTCTTTCCGGAAGGTTTGATGACCCGTCATTACGAACAACGAACATCTCTTTTTCCAATTTAACTCGAGAATTATTGTCGAATTAATCACATTCTTGTATACTTGATTTTCTTGAAATATTGTTGAGATCCAAGTGGAGTTGTTATGGCCCGAATCACCGTCGAAGACTGTCTCGAGAATGTAGACAACCGATTCGAGCTAGTTATGATTGGCTCGAAACGTGCCCGTCAATTAGCCGTGGAGGGTCGCCCTGCCTTAGTACCTGAGGGGAACGATAAACCAACAGTGGTAGCACTTCGAGAGATAGCAGGGGGTCATGTGGACGCAAGCATCCTGTCGCCCATAAAACAAAATTTCGCTCTAAACGAAGATGTTGATGAAAGTGGTGGACAATCGGCAGCAACTGAGACAGATCTTGAAGCAGAAGCAGATGCCGCCATTGCGGCAGCTCTGGAGGCGCTGGCTGGTAACGATCAATTAGATGCGGCGTCCGATGATACTGTAATTGTTGACGAAGAATCATTTCCTCTCTCAGATGGGCAATCCCCTGATTAGAGATTCCTCGGGATCCATGGTGTGGCGCTCCTAGGACTTACAGAAAAATTAACTTATCTTAGTGAACCGGATATACGCAGAATTGAGCGGGCGTATCGTTACGCTGAACGCAGTCACACTGGACAAGTTCGTCAGACAGGTGACTTGTATATAACTCATCCCCTAGCGGTAGCGAACATACTTGCCGATATGCATATGGACCCAGAGGGTCTTATGGCGGCAATGTTGCATGACGTCATAGAAGACACTGGAGTGACCAAGGGACAAATCTCTCGTCGTTTCGGTCGTACTGTAGCGGATCTCGTAGATGGCGTCAGTAAACTCAATGAAATTGAGTTTGAATCAAAGGCACAGCAGCAAGCAGAGAGTTTTCAGAAGATGACTCTTGCCATGTCTCGGGATATTCGAGTTGTTTTGGTCAAACTTGCCGATCGCCTACATAATATGCGTACACTAGGAACCCTTTCAGCAGACAAACGTCGCCGAATTGCCCGAGAGACCATGGAAATCTATGCTCCTATCGCGCAACGTCTTGGTATTGAGCATGTAAGAATTGAATATGAAGAACTCAGCTTTGCAGCAATGTATCCACTGCGTCACCAAAGACTCCGAGAAGCAACAGAAGCTGCCAGACAAAATAGAAAAGCCTTCGTTATAGAAATCCGACAGGCCATTGAAAATTGTTTAGAGCAAGAATCTATTAACGCTCTCGTCAAGGGTCGACAAAAACATCTGTGGAGTATCTACCTAAAAATGCGGGATAAAAAGAAAGCTTTCAGAGATATCATGGATGTTTTTGCATTCAGATTGGTAGTTGATTCTGTAGACAACTGCTACCGCGCTCTCGGAATGATGCATAGTATTTTTAAGCCAGTTCCAGGCGAGTTTAAAGATTATATTGCCATACCGAAAGCTAATGGCTATCAGTCGCTTCACACAGTGCTAGTGGGTATGCATGGAGTATTGATTGAGGTGCAAATACGAACTACCGAAATGGAAATGATCGCAAACTACGGTATCGCCGCTCATGGAGAATACAAAGCTGGAAATACCCGAAAAGAGGGAAGCCAAAGCAGGGCGTCGAGGTGGATTCAAGGCCTTTTAGCTATGCAAAAACAAGCAGGAAACTCGATTGAGTTCTTGGAGAATGTTAAAGCAGACTTATTTCCAGACGAGGTATATGTCTTTACACCACGAGGAGAAATCATAGAACTACCCACTGGAGCAACCGCCGTTGACTTTGCATACTCCGTGCATACTGCCTTGGGAAATAGTTGCATTGCTTGCAGGGTTGATGGTCAGCTAACTCCTCTTTCAGAGGGGCTCCAGAGCGGGCAAAAGATTGAGATTATCAGCGCTGAGGGCGCACAACCAAATCCCAACTGGCTTAGCTTCGTCGCCACTGCAAAGGCTCGTAGCGCAATACGGCATTTTTTAAAGACCCAAGAGCATGATGAATCCGTCAATCTTGGAAAGCGACTTCTTGACCAAGCACTCAGCAGATTTGGAACCAGCTATCGTCAGTTAAAAAAATCAGAAATCAAACGAATTCTTCAAAGCTCAGGCGCCTCCACTTTTAAATATATTTTGCATCAAATAGGATTAGGAAATCGAGTGCCCCTTGCAATAGCAAATCTGATCGTACCTTTAGAGGAATCTCAAACAAAAGATCAAAATCGTAAACCGCCACTGCCGCTTGAGGTTGGGGGACAAAAAGCTATGTTACTTCAATATGGAAAGTGTTGTCATCCGATTCCAGGAGATCCGATACTTGGTCATCTTAGTCCCGGAAAGGGCGCTGTAGTGCATCTGGAATCTTGCCGAAATCTTATTGAATTGAGATCGAATCCCGAAAAATGTACTCCAATGACTTGGTCAGACTCCGTTCAGGGTCAATTTCCTGTAGAGTTAAAAGTGGAGGTAACGCCAAAGAGAGGTTTTATTGCTACACTTGCCTCTAGAATTACTGAAAAAGATGCAACCATCGAAAAAATAAGTACGCTAGAAAAAGATGCTTTCACCAGTATAGTTGATATTGTAATCGCAGTGCGCGACCGGACCCACCTTGCAGATATTTTGCGAAGGGTTCGGGCACTCTCCCCTGTCCGCAGGGTTTCTCGTGTGAGAAACTAACATAAATTACTTTTGGAGAACTCGTTACCGTGACAAACAGAGCCACTATTCAAACAAATAACGCGCCGATGGCAATTGGAACATACTCACAAGCTATAAAAGTAAATAATACTGTATACCTCTCTGGGCAAATTCCCCTCGATCCGTCAGTGATGCAACTCGTTGATACAGATATAGAAAATCAAATCTGTCAGGTTCTCGAAAACCTTCAAGCCGTTTGCTATGCCGCTGGGGGCGATTTAAATTGTTTAGTAAAACTGAATGTCTTCCTCACAAATTTGGATAACTTTGCACTTGTCAACAAGGCAATGGAAAAGTATTTTGCAAAACCTTATCCAGCACGAGCGGCAATTGGAGTAGCCGCACTACCCATGGACGCGGCAGTTGAGATGGATGGAATTATGGTCATCTAAGTTTCTCTTATCAAAGCTCGGTAACCATCTCGGAAGGTGGGGTACTTAAAGCAAAATCCGCTTTCCAACAGCCTTTGGTTATTACAACGACGAGAGATTTTGTATTCTTTAGCCACACCCCCTTGAGGCCTTTGAAAATCGACACCAAGTTCTTTCGCCAACCACTCATATACCACTTTTTGAGTTACTGGCTCGCAATCGCTAGCTATGTACAATGGATCGAGACTCTCACCACCAAAATATCTTTTAATTAGATGACTAAAAACCGCTGCACAATCATCGCTATGGATCCTATTAGTCCATTTTTCCGGGAATTGAATCCGAACACCGCCCGAACGGATCTTATTCAAAAAACTCTTTCTTCCGGGGCCATAGATTCCGGAGAATCTGACCACCACATACCTGCAAGATAATTGAGAGATCAATAGTTCCGCCTCCAACAATGATTTTCCTGCGAAGTCCTGATCGAAGGGGCAGCTCTCTTCATTAACCCATGCCCCGCCGTGATCACCATACACTCGTGTACTAGAGGTCCAAATAAGGAGCTTCGGCGGATGATTTGCTAAACTCACGGCACTTTTTAATGCTTCCGCTGCTGCAACATAAGAATCACGATAGGCAGACTGACAAAATGCCGCGGGGGTAACAGTGACAATAACAACATCAAACGGTTCCGCTAAAACCCTCTTCATATCCAAAACATTGGTCACATCAGCAGAAATTGACACGATTGGACTGGGTAATTGACTCCGCCTACGGTTGAGCCCGAAACAAGTATGCTCTGGTGCAAGCATAAGTGCAGTACGCTTACCCAAGTCTCCGCACCCAGCCATCAATATTTTCACGTAAATTTCCTTAGTTGAAACTTATTAGCTATCATTAATGACGTACCCATTAAGGACCACATGTGATGTCAATGCAAGCATCGACTGATGAGCTCGGGAAATGCAGAACCAACAAAGGGTAAGTGTTCAAATTTTACGGGGTGTCGGTCCACAACTCGCCGAGAAATTAAAAAAACTTGGTCTTGAGACAATTCAAGATTTAGTTTTTCACCTCCCACTTCGCTACGTAGATAAGACTAAGATATCGCCAATCGGAGGCCTTCACCCGTTCACCAGCGCGGTAATTGAGGGAGTCATAAAAGCAAGCAATGTCGTTTTCGGGAGGAGGCGCAGCCTTTTATGTAGACTTCAGGATAATACTGGCATCGTCACTCTGAGATTTTATCATTTTAACAAGTCGCAACTATCGGAATTGCGCCGCGGAACCAAACTACGTTGTTTCGGAGAAATTCGCAGGGGATCATCAGGAATCGAAATATATCATCCTGAATTCACAGTATTAAAGGAAGAGCTTCCAACCGCTCTAGATGACAAGTTAACCCCTATCTATCCTACAGGAGAGGGCGTGACACAAACTCGTATTCGAAGTCTATGCGCGCTGGCACTAACCAAGTTAGACGATACATCGTTAAGTGAGTTACTTCCAAAGCATACAACAAATGAATACTCGCTAATTAAAGCTTTAAAATTTTTACATAACCCTCCTGTAAATACGGAACTGAATATTCTCGCGACGGGTAAACACCCAGCTCAGCTAAGGCTAATCCGCGAAGAATTAGTCGCGCATCAATTGAGTCTTCTCCTTCTTCGACAAAGGATTCAAAAGCATCCTGCAAAGTCGCTAGTCGAGAAGTTAAACCAAAGAGATAACTTTTTGGCACAGCTATCTTTTAAACTTACTTCAGCACAACTAAAAGTTAGCGCAGAGATAAGCCATGACATGTCAAAGCCTGCACCTATGCTTAGGCTCCTTCAGGGAGATGTGGGCTCAGGTAAGACTATTGTGTCTGCTCTTGCTGCTCTACAAGCCATCGCAAATGGAGAACAAGCTGCGCTAATGGCACCTACTGAACTCTTATCTGAACAACATCGACTAAATTTTGAAAATTGGTTTCAACCTTTTGGAATCAAAATAGCATGGCTTACAGGAAAATTAAAAGGTAAAGCCAGAAATTATCAACTCGAATCGATCGCCGATGGATCTGCAAAAATGATAATTGGCACTCATGCGCTTTTTCAGGAAAAGGTGAATTTCTACTCCCTTGGGTTGTCGATAATCGATGAGCAACACAGATTTGGGGTTCACCAAAGATTAGCACTCAGAAAAAAAGGAGTAACTTTTGATAATAGTGGAGAAACTCTCAAGCAGTTGCCTCACCAACTAATCATGA
>TARA_B100001093_G_scaffold15260_1_pt1 | contig 11666 bp, 14 predicted proteins | sample TARA_B100001093 | Tara Oceans TARA_B100001093 (sample SAMEA2623116) | marine metagenome | biome: marine biome (ENVO:00000447); feature: surface water layer (ENVO:00002042); material: "saline water (ENVO:00002010), including plankton (ENVO:xxxxxxxx)" | depth 5 m
AACAATTGTTTTAAAAATGGAATTTTGCCAATTAAATTAGAGCAACAAGATGTAGATACTTTAATGAAAGAAGCAGAAAACAAAAATGAAATTTTAGTTGATTTAGAAAATCAATTTGTTGTTTACCAAAATAATAAAAACATAAATTTTGAATTAGATCAATTTAGAAGAAAATGTTTATTAGAGGGACTTGATGATATTGCTTTAACACTAAAAAAAAATAAAGAGATTGATATTCACGAAGAAAAAATTCATAGCAGCCAACCTTGGATTGTTTAAAAGTTAATGAGTAATAAAAAAATTTTAATCTTACCAGGTGATGGTATTGGTAACGAAGTTATGTCAGAGGTTATCAAAATAATAAATTGGATGGAAAAAACAAAGTCAGTATCTTTTGATATTTCTGAGAGACTGGTTGGTGGAACTGCTTATGATAAAGAAGGGGATTCTATTAGTGATGATACAATGGAAATGGCAATTAATTCAGATGCTGTTTTATTTGGTGCTGTTGGTGGATCAAAATGGGATAATGTTGAAAGAGAAAAAAGACCCGAAGCTGCATTACTAAGAATTAGAAAAGAGTTAGATTTATTTGCAAATTTAAGACCAGCTGTTGTTTTAGACGCATTGGCTGATGCTTCTTCATTAAAATTAGATTTAGTAAAAGGCTTAGATATTTTAATAGTAAGAGAACTAACTAGTGGCGTATATTTTGGTCAACCTAGAGGAATTTCAAAAATTAATGAATCAGAAAGTAAAGCCATAGACACACAACTTTATACAACTTCAGAAATAGAACGTGTTTCAAGAGTTGCATTTGATTTAGCTAAGTTAAGAAACAACAAGGTATCCTCTGCTGAAAAATCTAATGTAATGGAAACAGGATTATTTGGAGACAAACAGTTACTGAATTACATAAGAATGAATATTCATCTGTAAATCTGGAACATATACTTGCTGATAATTGTGCAATGCAACTTGTTAGGTACCCAAAACAGTTTGATGTAATTTTAACTGATAATTTATTTGGTGATTTATTGAGTGATACAGCAGCTATGTTAACTGGATCACTAGGCATGCTTCCTTCAGCTGCTCTTGGACCTGTAAAATCTAATGGAACTAGAGCCGCAATGTATGAACCTGTTCATGGTAGTGCTCCAGATATAGCGGGACAATCAAAAGCAAATCCATTAGCGATGATTATGAGCTTTGCTATGATGTTAAAATATAGTTTTGATATGTTGGAAGATAGTCAAATGATTGAAACAGCGGTACAAAATGTTCTTCTAAAAGGTTTAAGGACAGCAGATATAAAAGAGGGTGCACAAAAAGTAATCTCTACAGATGAGATGGGCAATGCAGTTTTGGAAGAGTTAAAAGTTTTATCAGGAAATTAAATGAGTCAAAAATATAATATAGCAGTTGTAGGAGCAACTGGAGCAGTAGGAAATGAAATAATTCAAATATTAGAGCAAAGAGATTTTCCAATTGATAATTTATATTTACTTGCTTCAGCAAAATCTAAAGGAAAAAAAATTGAATTCAAAGGTGAAGAATTAATTGTTGAAGACCTTGCTGAGTTTGATTTTTCTAAAGCACACATTGGATTATTTTCACCTGGAGGAAAAATTTCTGCAGAATTTGCTCCTAAGGCTGCAAAGGCAGGGTGTATAGTTATAGACAACACTTCTCATTTCAGAATGCAAAACAATGTACCTCTTATTGTTCCTGAGGTTAATCCAAATACATTAGAAGAATTTTTTCAAGATGATAAAAGAACCAACATTATATCAAATCCAAATTGTTCAACAATTCAAATGGTTGTAGCATTAAAACCACTCCACGAAAAATCAATTATTAATAGAATTGTAGTATCAACATACCAAGCTGTTTCAGGTGCAGGTAAGATTGGTATGGATGAACTATTTAATCAAACACAAACTATTTATGCAAACCAAGAAGTAAAAAAAGATAAATTTACAAAACAAATAGCCTTTAATGTAATTCCTCATATCGGATCTTTTTTAGATAACGGTAACACTGAAGAAGAACAAAAAATGATTGATGAAACTAAAAAGATTTTAGATGAAGGAATTAAAGTTTCTGCAACTTGTGTTAGAACAGCAGTTTTTATTGGTCATTCAGAGGCTATCAACATTGAATTTGACTCTCCATTAGACGCTAAAGAAGCACAAGAAATCCTTGAAAAATCTGAGGGTATATCAGTAATAGATCACAGAAAAGATGAGGGATATGTAACTCCTGTTGAAATTGCTGGTGAGGACAAAGTCTACATTAGTAGAATAAGAAATGACGAAACATTAGATAATGGAATAAGCTTGTGGGTCGTATCTGACAATCTTAGGAAAGGAGCAGCGCTCAATGCTGTTCAAATTGCAGAGTTAATAATTTCTGAGTATTCTAGTTTTATAGAAATCTAATTGTCATCAATTAATCTTTTTCCATAAATTTGTGAGTCTTGGCTTTGATAAATATTTTTTTTATAGAACGTCTTAATATTTAAATTATTATTTCTCACAAAAAGATTAATTTTTGGACAACCTAATTTAAGAAGCTCTTCTTCAACTAATCTTAAAATATTAGACCCAACACCTTTTTTTTGAAATTCAGGAAGCACGGCTAGATAATAAATGTAACCTCTATGACCATCATAACCTCCCATAGCAGAGGCAATAATTTTCTTATTATTTTCCCCAATAATAAATAGATTATCTTTTACCAATAATTTTCTGAAAATATCTTTTTTAGGATCATTCCAGGGAACTAAAAGTTTACACAAATTCCACAGCTCAATGACTTCTCTAGAGTCCCTTCTTTTAAATTTTCTAAATATGGTTTTATTCATAAAAAGTTGGCGGTCTCGTAGGGACTCGAACCCCAAATACATGTTCCGAAGACACGTGTGATATCCATTTCACCACGAGACCATTAATGATTAATGATTATTATAATTTAAATTAGTGTAGATAGTTAGTAACTTTTAACATGACTTTAAGTAAATTAAATAAAGAAATAATTAACTGCAGAAAATGCAATCGTTTGGTTAATTTTAGAGAAAAAATTGCCAAAGAAAAAAGAAAACAATATCAAGATCAAATATATTGGGGCAAACCAATTAATGGATATGGAGACCAAAATGCTAGACTATTAATGGTTGGCCTTGCCCCGGCAGCTCATGGTGGTAATAGAACCGGGCGAGTGTTTACAGGAGATAAATCAGCTGATTTTTTGTTCAAATGTTTATATGAAGCTGGCTTCAGCAATCAACCTACATCTGTCGAAAGAGATGACGGACTAAGACTTAAAAATTTATATCTCACAACTGCTTTAAAATGTGTTCCACCTGAAGATAAACCTACTTCTACTGAATTAAAAACCTGTTTTAGCTTTTTCAACCAAGAAATAAATTCATTAAAAAAAATTAATACAATCGTTGCACTTGGTAAAATAGGATATGATGCATGTATAAATTATTACAAACAATATTTTGATATCAAAAACAGAGATTATATATTTACTCATGGCGGACAAAGCAAACTCCCTGATAATAAAATTTTAATAGGAAGTTATCATCCAAGTCCAAGAAATGTTAACACAGGAAGAATTGATCAAAAAAAAATGGTTAAATTATTAAAACAAGTTAAAAAAATAGTAGATCAAAAATGAAAATTTTTTTTTTACATGATCCAAAACTTTTATTGTATGGTTTTTGTATAATTTTTTTTGGAAGCTATGGTCAAACTTTTTTTATAGCTCTATTTAACAACGATATAAAAATATTATACAATCTATCTGATGGTGAATTTGGATTAGTTTATGCTCTTTCAACTACTCTTAGTGCTTTATTAATCATTAACTTTGCTAAATTAATTGATTTTATTGATTTAAGAATTTACTCATTCATGATTACATTGGGAATGTTTCTTGCTTGTTTAGCTTTTTATTTTTTTCCATCAAATATAATATTTTTATTTATAATTTTATTTGCTCTGCGTTTTTTTGGACAAGGTGCAATGACACACGCTGGTATTACAACTATGACTAGATATTTTGGTAAAGATAGGGGCAAGGCTATTTCAACAGGTAATCTTGGAGGGATGGTTGGCATAATGTTTTTGCCCTTGCTAGTAGTTTATTTGAATAATTATTTTAGCTTCAAGCAAATTTGGCTTTTAAGTTCTCTCTCACTAATATTTTTTATGCCAATACTATATTTGTTGCTTAACAATCAAACTGAAAGACAAAATAAATTCACCGAATCTCGAGATAATACAAAAAAATTATGGACGACAATGGATGTATTAAGAAATAAAAAATTTCTTACATATCTTCCTTTAACAACATCATTTTCATTCATTGGAACAGGGTTAGTGTTTCACCAAATTTTTATATTTACTGAAAAAGGGTGGACGCTGGAAATGTTAGGAACAGGATTTATTTTTCTTGGTGCATTTTCAGTTTTAGGTCTCATACTTGGAGGCCCACTGATTGATATTTTGAATCCTAAAAAAGCAATATTATTTGTTATGCTTCCTATTTTTGTAGCAGTAACAGTTTTATTATTTTTTGATAATTTTTATTTTTTGTTAATTTATATGTCATTGTATGGTTTTAATTTAGGTATTTCATCTCCTTTTACTGGTTCATTATGGGCTGAACTGTTTGGTCTTGATAGTATAGGAACTGTTAAAGCGCTTTTCCATGCAATTGTTGTATTTGCGAGCGCTTTATCACCTGTAGTATTTGGATATATAATTGACTGGGGTTTTGGTTTGGGTATGATTTCTTCTATCTCTTTATTGATAATTATTGTTACTACTTCAATACCAATTATTTTTAATAAAAATGAATAAAAAAATTGCAGAAAGCTTAAATTATCTTTTAAAAGAATATAAAAGATTAAAAAAAAAGAGAGAAATGAAAACTATTTCTAAATCTGAGGAAGAAGCCTTAAAAAAACTATCATCTTTTTTGGGTAGTAAATAATGGGTTTTGATGTAATCGACCAATACAATAGCTTTGTAGAAAATAATTTTATTAAATCTAATAATGCTCAATTAGATGTTTTAAAAAAAATAAATTCAGTATGGAATTCAAGTCAAAAAAAAAATTTATTTATAAATAATAAAAAACAGGAGGGTGTGTATTTATTTGGCAAAGTAGGCACTGGCAAAACTTTTCTTTTAAATCTTCTTTATCAAAATTCTAAAATTGGAAAGAAAATACATTTTAATAACTTAATGATTGAAATTCATAATGCTATCAAAAATTCACCAAGTAAAGATAATGCCATTGAAACTTATATCAAAGAATTAGGTAATAAATTTAAATTACTTTTCATTGATGAGATGCATATATTTAATATAGTTGATGCTCTTATTATAAAAAAAATTTTCTTTTTTTTATCAAAATATAAAATCTTTTTAATAATTTCCTCAAATTTTCATCCTGATGATTTATATAAAGATGGTTTGCAAAGAGCCGATTTTATACCATTTATTGAATTAATTAAAAAAAACTACGCTGTGATAAATATAGATATTAATACTGATTATAGAAGACAAACATTAAACCAATCTAAAACTTATTTTACACCTATTACTGATGAAACAAAGAAGGAGTTTAATAGACTATTTAACCGTTTTGTTGATGAGACTCATCTAACAACTATTAAGATTAAAACTAATAGTAGAGAAATATCATTTGATAGATGTAGCTCTAATATACTAATGACAGAATTTAAAAAAATTTGTCAAAGTAACCTAAGTCATCAAGATTATACAAATATTGCAAAGTATTTTAATCTTATTTTTTTAAATAATGTACCTGAACTAAATGAACAAAACAAAGATTCTTGTCGAAGATTTATTAGTCTCATTGATATGTTATATGAAAATAATTGTTCCATTGTCATTCTTGCGGCAAAACCAATATCTAATTTAAATACAAATAAAAGTTTAGATGATGAATTTAAAAGAACTGCAAGTAGACTTTATGAAATGACAATTGTACAGCCAACTAATGAAAAAATTAGCTAAATATTTTATAAGTTCAATATTACTATTAATATTTTGTTACTATGCTGCTGGGTATTATGTTGCATACCAAATTTTAAAAATTGATCACTCTTGTGGTTTGCATGAGGGGTCGCTTCCAAATACTTGGAGCACATCTATTGATGCACATCAATACAATGATTTATCTCAAAAGTTATTAAGAGAAAATTTTTCTTATCAAAACTATCATTTAAATGATTGGCAAGATGTATATTTTAAATCAAGAGATGATAAAATAAAAATTAGTGGCTGGTTATTTAATTATTTTCCAAAAAGACCAGTAATAATTGTAACACATGGGATTAATCCAAATGGGAAATGTAAATCAGAGTCAAATTTAGTAGCTTCTTTGTTAATTAATAAAAAATTTAATGTTTTAACAATTGATTTAAGAAATTATGGTCAAAGTGAAATAATTAGTTCTTACGAGGATCTTGGACTTAAAAGCTATAAAGATATATTAGGTGCATTTGATTTTTTAAAAAATATAGGTTTTAAAAGCAATCAAATTGGACTTCATGGAATATCTCTGGGTGCTAGTACATCAATTTTTGCAGCTCACTACGAACCCGAAATTTTAGCTATTTGGTCAGATAGCTCTTTGGCAGAATTTAATATGATTTTAAATGATGAAATAGCGAGGTATGGTTTATCAATAGAATTTGGACCTGCTGTAAGTTTAGCAGGTAAAATTCTTACTGGTATTGATCCTAGGACATTGTCACCAGCATTTAAACTTTCAAAAAACCAATTTTATTTTTTTACACACGGAGACAAAGATACTAGAGTTCTCACAAAACATTTTGATTATTTTAAAACTTATTCATTGTCTAATAAAATTAATGCAGAGTTCTGGCTAGCTAAGAATTCAAACCATGTTGATGCCATGTTAAAATATCCATCTGAGTATTCAGAAAAAATGGAGAAATTCTATAATTCTATACTTAAATAAAAGCCGGATATCTCAACTAGTAGGCACCTTGGCAGACACTTCTCTAGAATTGAAACTCAGATAATCATCAAACGGCGGGTAAGATGATCAAAATCTCTCGGCGTTCCTCCGAAGCAAAGAAATGAGTATTATCCGGCTTTCCTAAATTAATATCAAATGTAAATAATTACAAGCAATATAAGCACTTTATAAACCTCACAAAAAAGCTAGTTTTATTGTCTTTTATGAATATTTATTAACAATTTTAAATTAAATAATTATTTAATAAAAAAAACTTCTATAAATCTCATTTTTGAAATCCTAGTAAAAAAACCTATTTAAAAACTATTAGTTTACTTATATTTGTTAGATATGATTGATAATCGACCGTTATCTCCACACCTATCAATACATAAAAAAGTTTTGACAGCAGTATTCTCAATTTTTCATAGAATAACTGGAATCGGCTTAAGTATTGGAGCAATACTTATATCAGTATGGTTTATTTTAATAAGTTTAGGGCCTGAATACTTTTATTACTTTAAAATTATTTCTCAAAATATCTTATTTAAATTTGTTCTCCTTATATGGTCTGTAGGAATATTTTATCATCTGTTTAATGGTGTAAGAAAATTATACTGGTCTTTTGGCATAGGAATGGACTTGATTAGTGTTTATCGATCTGGATATATTGTCATATTTTTAACTATACTATCAACAATTGTAGTTTGGGTAATAGTATGAAAAATTATGCTTTAAAGTGGGTTTTAAAAAGAATAACTGCATCCATATTAATTCCATTAACATTTTGGTTTATTTATGTTTCAGTTTCATTATCAAAAATGGAGTATGACGAAACTGCTATTTTTTTTAAATCATACATAAACTCTTTTTTGTTTTATGTGATGATGATAGCAATGTTGATACACTCAAAACTTGGTCTACAAACAATTATAGAAGATTATGTCACATCAAAAAAAACAGCTAAAAAAGTTAAATTGTCTATAGACTATTTGATTTACATACTTATGTTTTCTATAACGATATCAATAATTAAAATTCAATTATAATGAATGGATCATATAATATAATAGACCATCACTACGATGTCATAGTAATAGGTGCTGGAGGCTCTGGTCTGCGTGCTACCCTTGGCTGTGCTGAGGCAGGTCTTAAAACTGCTTGTATTTCTAAAGTTTTTCCAACTAGAAGTCACACTGTTGCTGCTCAAGGTGGAATTGGAGCAGCGCTCGGTAACATGGGAGAAGATAATTGGAAATGGCATATGTATGATACAGTTAAGGGGTCTGACTGGTTAGGTGATCAAGATGCAATTGAATATTTATGTTCAAAAGCTCCAGAAGCGGTAATTGAGTTGGAAGAATATGGAATGCCATTTAGTAGAACAGATGATGGAAAAATTTATCAACGACCTTTTGGCGGACACTTAACAAACAATGGTGAAGGTGCTCCGGCTATGAGAGCATGTGCGGCAGCTGATAGGACAGGTCACGCATTACTTCATACTTTATATCAGCAATCATTAAAAAATAATGTTGAATTTTTTATCGAATATTTTGTTCTGGATTTAATTTCAGACAATAGTGGAAATTGTATAGGTGTGGTTGCTTGGTGCTTAGAAGATGGATCTATTCATAGGTTTTTATCTCATCAAACGATTTTAGCCACCGGTGGTTATGGAAGAGCATATTTTTCTTCTACTAGTGCACATATATGTACTGGAGATGGAAGTGCCATGGCATTAAGACAAAACCTACCACTATCTGATATGGAATTTATCCAATTTCATCCAACTGGGGTGTATGGTGCCGGGGTTTTAATTACTGAGGGTGCCAGAGGTGAAGGAGGTTATTTAACAAATAGTGATGGTGAAAGGTTTATGGAACGTTACGCACCTAATGCTAAAGATTTGGCATCAAGAGATGTGATTAGTAGAGCCATGACAATAGAAATAAATGAAAATAGAGGTTGTGGTGACAATGCAGACCATGTTCTTCTCCACTTAGAACATATTGATGCTGATACTCTTCATAAAAGGTTACCTGGTATATCAGAAACAGCGAAAATATTTGCAGATGTAGACTTAACAAAAAAACCAATACCAGTATTACCAACTGTTCATTACAATATGGGTGGAATTCCTACTAATTACAGAACTGAAGTCCTGAGACCTACTAATGCAAATCCTGATAACATTTCAGAGGGTTTACTAGCGGTAGGAGAAGCAGCATGTGTATCAGTTCATGGAGCAAATAGACTTGGAACGAATTCTTTAATTGACCTTGTTGTTTTCGGAAAGGCTGCAAGTGAGACATGTGCACAAAAAGTTAGACCAAATTCTAAAAAAATTGAAATAAGTAAATCTAAAACTGACGAGATAATAGATAGATTTAATAATATAAGATTTAGCAAGGGTGACTCAAAAACTGGTGAATTAAGAACTTCTATGCAACATATAATGCAAAAAAAATGTGCAGTATTTAGAACTCATGATTTAATTTCAAAAGGTATTGATGAGTATCAAGAAGTTGAAAACTCAATGGATAATATAGACATTAAAGATAAATCTCTAATATTTAATACTGATTTAGTTGAGGCCTTAGAATTACATAACTTAATGGCACAATCAAAAGTAACTCTTCATTCAGCATTAAACAGAACTGAAAGTAGAGGTGCGCATGCTCGTGAAGATTATAAAGAAAGAGATGATAAAGATTGGCTAGTACATTCTTTGGCATGGCTAGATAGTAAGGGTGATGTTAAGATGGGGTCTAGAGCAGTTCACATGAACACTCTTACAAACCATGTACAACCTATACCTCCTAAAAAAAGAGTATATTAATGGTTGAGTTCTCTTTACCGGCCAATTCTAAAGTTACAAAAGGTATTACACATAAAGCCAAAGAACCTCGTGAGTCACCAAAAGATTTAGTGATTTACCGATGGGATCCAGAAGATAAAAAAAATCCCAGACTGGACACTTATGAAATTGATCAAAGCAAATGTGGTCCAATGGTTTTAGACGGATTAATGAAGATTAAAAATGAAATAGACCCCTCTTTAACTTTTAGAAGATCATGTCGTGAAGGTGTATGTGGATCATGTGCTATGAATATAGATGGCGTAAATACTCTGGCATGCTTAAAAAGTATGTCCGATGTAAAAAAAGAAATTAAAATATACCCTCTCCCTCATATGAGAGTTGTTAAAGATTTAGTACCTGATCTAAGTAAGGCCTACGAGCAATTAGCATCAATAAAACCTTGGTTAGAAAGATCAAAAGTAGATTCAAAAGCAATAGAAGGTAACAAAGAAGAAAAAAAACAATCTCCACAAGATCGAGAAAAACTTGACGGTAAGTGGGAATGTGTTTTATGTTTTTGTTGCACAACATCTTGCCCTAGCTACTGGTGGAATGGAGATGACTATTTAGGACCTGCTGTTTTATTACAAGCTGCCCGATGGGTAAACGATTCAAGAGACAGTGAGAGAAAAGAAAGATTATCTGCTATCAATGACTCTTTAAAATTGTATAGATGTCACTCAATAATGAATTGCACTCGTTCTTGTCCCAAAGGTTTAAATCCCGCTAAAGAAATTGCTGGTTTGAAAAAGGCTATTGTTACAGAATTATAATTACATTATAGAACTTTCATGAGAAAAAAGATTGCTCTTATTGGAGCTGGTAATATTGGCGGAACTCTTGCACAACTTGTTAGTTTAAAAGAGTTGGGTGATGTAGTTTTATTAGATATTTTTGAAGGAATGCCTAAAGGTAAATCTTTAGATCTAGCACAGTCATCTTCTATTGAGGGATTTCATGCCGATTTTAAAGGTACTTCAAGTTTTAGAGATATCAAAAACTCTGATGTGGTAATAGTTACTGCAGGCTTTCCGAGAAAACCAGGTATGTCTCGAGACGATCTTGTAGAAAAAAATTCTATAATTATTCAAAATGTTGGGAAAAATATTAAAAAATATTGTCCAAAGGCATTTGTTATATGCATTACTAATCCGCTTGATGCAATGGTAAGTGTACTTCAGAAATCATCAGGCCTTAAAACAAATATGTGTATTGGTATGGCTGGTGTTTTGGATAGTGCAAGATTAAAATACTTTTTATCCAAGGAATTTAATGTGTCAATTAATGATATAAGCGCTTTTGTTTTAGGCGGTCATGGAGACACTATGGTTCCACTTATGCGATATTCAACAGTATCAGGTATTTCTGTACCTGAATTAATAAAGATGAAGTGGACAACAAAAAAAAATATAGACAAAATTATTCAAAGAACACGTGATGGTGGAGCTGAAATTGTTAAACTCATGAACACATCTGCCTATTATGCCCCAGCTTCTTCAGCTGTACAAATGGCTGAGTCATTTTTGTTAGATCAAAAAAGATTATTACCATGTGCTGCATATCTTAATGGTGAATATGGAATAAAAGGACTTTATGTTGGAGTTCCAGTTATTATTGGCAAAAAAGGTGTTGAAAAAATTATTGAATTAAAACTTAATAATAATGAAAAGAAAGAATTTAATCATTCTGTTAAAGCAGTAAAATCATTAACTACATTGTCTAATAAACTTCTAAATAAGAAAAATAAAAAATAATTGTATTTTTTATCTAATCT
>TARA_B100001093_G_scaffold2039_1_pt1 | contig 11661 bp, 12 predicted proteins | sample TARA_B100001093 | Tara Oceans TARA_B100001093 (sample SAMEA2623116) | marine metagenome | biome: marine biome (ENVO:00000447); feature: surface water layer (ENVO:00002042); material: "saline water (ENVO:00002010), including plankton (ENVO:xxxxxxxx)" | depth 5 m
TATTTATGCATTAATTTAATGCAATTATGTTATTTCTAGGAAGTTTACGATTTTATTATGTTTAATCTTTAAGGAAGCATATGAATGATCGCCACCATAAACAATGTCTATGTAAGATGCTCTAAAATAAGAGGTTGTTTCAATATAGTTTAATATTTCATCTCCAGATTCGAGTAGCACCAATATATTTTCTGAATTTTTAATTTTTTTATGATGAAGAGATCTTATAAATGAAATGTCATCTTTTGTTATTATAAATTTTTCACCCGTGGCGTAGTTTTCATTTTCACCTAGATAAATATCAAAGTCATTGAGAGGAGGAATTGCTGGATTAATTAAGACTGTTTTGACTTTATGGATTTGAGCATAATATAAAGCAGAATAGCCCCCAAGAGAACTACCCATAAATAATATTTCTGGACCGTTATCAGAAATTAATTTTTCTATTTGCAGATGAGCTTTTTCAAAATTGTTATCTAAATCTGGAATTATAATTTTGGTATTTTTGGTATATCTAGATATGAAATTTTTAAATTCCTGTGCTTTGCTTGATTCACTGGATGATTTAAAGCCGTGAAAATAAAGAATTGTTTTAGTCATCGCTTAAGATATCTTTTATCTGCTCTTTAGTTGCAATTCCTGATAAAAATATACTTTCCAACCATTCAGTCAAAAATTTATTTTGTTGAAGCTTTTCATCGTATGATTGTTTCTTTGATTGATTCATAAAAAAGGGTAGGGGCTTTTCTCCTTGATAAGAGATTACTTCAGCAAGTTTTGCATCTAAACTCATTTGTATTCTCAAAACAAAATTAGTAAATATATTTTTTTTATTACAGCTTTGCTTAGCCTCAATGGTAATAGTGTGCTCAGTCCTATCTAGAACCAGTAAGTAAATGTTTAGAGAAGAACCGTCAGGATTTATAGATTCAAAGAGATTTTCTTTTAATGAGAAATCCCTCAACAACTTTTTAAGTCTATAAAAATTAGCTTCACATACTGTTAAATGATGTGAAGTTGTTGGCAATGTCCTCATTATGAAATTCTATATTCTTTTTTTATGGGTGTATATTCATCACAAGCAGCTATGTATTGCATAATTGATTTATATTCTTCTTTACAAAATGAATCCACAGCATTTCTGAAATCGTCTTTCATTATGAAATGATAGGAGTTACAAAGCCTTGGCTCAAAACCTCTTCTAATTTTATGCTCACCCTGAACACCAGGATCGAAGAACTTAATATTATTATTGATACAGTATTCAATACCTTGATAATAACAACATTCAAAATGCAGGCTATCAATCATAATAGATGCTCCCCAATGTCTTCCGTAAAGAATATCTTTACCCTGAAAACAAAGCGATCCTGCAACTTTTTTACCATCAATTTCAGCAAAAAATATAACCGGTTGCAGAACCTCTCTATTTTTATGAACCAGTTCAAAAAAACTATAGTTTAGATAGGGCGCCTGCATTCTATCCAAGTAAGTATTTTTATAAAACTCATAAAAAGCAGCCCAATCTGTAATAGTTAAATTTTTCTTATCTTTAATGCTAAAGCTAATCTTACTTTTATTAATTTTATTTCTTTCTGATCGTATATTTTTTCTTTGTTTCGAAGTAAAAATTTTTAAAAAATCATCAAAATTAGAGTAGTCTTTATTGTTCCAAACAAATCTGTAACCGCCCCTTTTAATAAAATTATGCTCTAACAAATCACTATCATGCCCTTCAGGAAAAAGGATATGCCAAGTTTCTATTTTGTTTTGCTTCATATATTCAATCGTAGGATCGATAAATAAACTTTTATCAATAGAGTCCTTTGCTATAAATTTTCTTGATTCACAGGGGGTGAATGGAATCGCAGAAAGAAGTTTTGGATAATAATTTCGTCCAGCCCTTTTTAAGGCATATGACCATTGATGATCAAATACAAACTCTCCATGACTATTATTCTTCAGATAAAGAGGAAGAAAACCTGATAATTTTTCTTTATTTTTCAATACTAAATGCATTGGTTGCCAGCCATTAGTCTCTTGTACCGATTGACTTTCTTCTAAAGAATTAAGAAATTCATAAGATATTAAAGGGGAATCATTATCCATTAGAATATTCTGATAATCTTGACTTGAAATCTTAGCAATACCCTTAATAAATGAATTTTTCATATAACCGAGATTTAAACTAAAAAAGTTTCAACAATAAAACCTAGTGAAGCGACCATTCCAATCCAGTTATTAAATTTAAAGGCATCCAAGTATTGTTTGTTATTAATTAATCTTTTTTGCTGCACAAATAATACAAAGAGAATGATCAGCATTAATATAAAGAGTAATGAAAATTTATTTATATAACCTATGAAGCCCAATGATAAATAAAATATTAAATGAAGATATTTTGAAATACTTAGCGCTTGGTCGCCCCATAAAATGGGAGTAGAGTAAATACCAATCTTCAAATCATCAGCTATATCTTCAAATGCATAAATTGTATCGAAGCTTATAATCCAAGAAACTGTTCCAACAAATAGAACCACTAAAGATAAAGTAAAATCTGATGAAACCAAGCTATAGGATATTATGGTTCCAGATCCAAAGGTAATACCAAGAAAAAATTGTGGAGCTTTTAAAAATCTTTTAGTAAGAGGGTAAATCATTATGAATACAGCCACTAATAATGATATATAAATTGTAAATGGCGGAACAAAAAAGAGCAGACTTAAAGATAATATAGCTAATAATATAAAATACAGCCAGGCTTCAGCTAAACCTATTTTACCTGAAGCAAGAGGTCTATTTTTTGTTCTAGATACCAACTTATCAAACTTATAATCATTTATATCATTAATGATACAACCACAGGATCGCACAAGTATTGTTCCAGTTATAAGTATGAAATAGTTTTTAAACTCTATGGATCCAGCGTTAATAGTTCCCAAGAGAAGTCCTATAAATGATGGCCAAAACAAAAGGTATATTCCAATTGGTTTATCTAATCTCGTTAGCTCAATAAATCCTTTAATTTTTTTAATCATTTGTATCTATTAAAAATATTTCCATTAGAGAAAATTTAAACCCTTTCACAGAATATTTTGCTTTTCTCCCCCAGTAAGTACTTTTATCATCACCAAAAGAAGCATAAACAATCCTATCTTTTATAAATATGCCTTTCTCAAACAGAATATCTCCTAGTGGCTTGGTGCCTAAGTTTCCCAGTCCATCAAAACCTTTCTCAATTGTTTCGACAGGGATTATTGTTTGAGCAAATACAATTGGTAAATCATTGCATAGCAGCGTAACTTCTCTTTTTTTAATTTCCTCTGAGTTTGTATTTATAAATTTTTTATCATCAGCTGATATTTCAGAGAGCTTGTCTTGTATTAAATTCAATTGAAAAGTTCCATTATTTTTTATTCTTTTTGTAATTGGGCCCTTTTCTAGTAGCCAAGATGCAATAATTTCATCTTTAATTTCATCTTTTACAGATGCAAAAGAACTCCATGGTGATAATTGCTTTAGCTTCATTAATTAACCTAATAAATCTGATATTATACCGTTCATATTTTTAATCTTAGTAACTTATTAAATATGAATATGGAATTAAAAAAATACGAATGTATAGTTTGTGGTCTAATATATGACGAAGCACTTGGATGGCCTGAAGATGGTATTGAGCCTGGAACGAGGTGGGATGACGTGCCTGACGATTGGTTATGTCCTGAATGCGGTGTTGGTAAAGAAGACTTTGATATGATTGAAATATAATGATAGAAACTCCTAAAAACTTAACAAGAAATATTTTACTAGGAATGTTTTTAGGTTTTATCGTTGGTTCATTTTTTTATTATCTAGATCTATTTCCCGATAGTTTTATAAGCTTTGTAAAAGTTTATATATTTAATCTAGGAAGCTCTATTTTTGTTAATTTATTAAAATTACTAATTGTTCCTTTAGTTTTTTTCTCACTTGTTTCAGGAATTTCATCTTTGACAAGTATGCAGAGTCTTGGAAACATAACTTTTAAAACAATAGCTTTATATCTCTCAACAACGGCGATTGCTGTTTCTTTGTCTTTGGTTGTGGGTTCAATTTTTAAACCAGGGTCAGGCTATTCTTCCGAGATAGCACCTCCAGATAAATTACCTGAAGGTCAGGGTATATATGAGACGATACTGGATATATTCCCGGTAAATATAATTGAAGCTATGGCGAACAATCAAATGCTTGCTGTTGTATTTTTTAGTATTTTGTTTGGGCTTGCATTAAATAAAACAAATCATTTAACTAATAATTTTAGTGAATCTTTTGAAAAATTAAATACAGTATTTATGCAGCTAGTAATAATGATTATTTCTTTTGCCCCTATTGGTGTTTTTTGTTTAATTGGAAAATTTGTAATCACAGATGGATTAGATATTTTTCAAGAAGCATTTAAATATGTTTTATTGTTAATAATTGTATTAATCATTCATGCGCTCGTAACTTATTCACTAATACTTAAAATTTTTACAAACTTAAACATTTATACTTTTTATAGGAAAATGAAAGATGTTGCAATTTTTGCTTTTTCAACTTCTTCTAGTGCTGCAACCATCCCTGTAACCCTAAAGACTGTCCAGGATGAATTGGGTGTGAATAAAAATGTATCTTCTTTTGTGATTCCGGTGGGAGCTACTATTAACATGGACGGAACTGCAATTATGCAGGGTATGGCTACAGTATTTATTGCCCAGATGTCAGGCATTGACTTAACATTATTTCAATATGTACAGGTTGTTATACTTGCAGTAGTAACTTCTATAGGTACCGCAGCAGTTCCTTCAGCTGGAACGATAACATTAGTTATAATACTTCAACAGTTTGGCTTACCCCTGGAGGCTATAGGCATAATACTTGCTGTCGATAGAATTCTCGATATGCTTCGAACTTCTGTTAACGTTACTGGCGATGCCGCTGTTGCCTGTATTGTTGCTGATTCAGAGAACTTAATAGACAAAAATTTATTCAATAAATAAATAAAAACTACGTCTTTTTTATAATTATTTGATAGAATGCCTCTTTTAAAAAGAGGGGTCTTTAATGAATACTTTACTTTTACCACCAGTCTTAGGCGTCATGGGAATGATTGCTGCACTTGTTGTATACAAACTTGTTATGAAATATCCTGATGGCCAGGATAAGGTCAAAAAAATAGGCGATCAGATTCATAATGGAGCGCTAGCTTTTATGAAAACTGAGTATAAGTATCTTTTAATATTTATAGCTGTTTTAGTTGTCTTAGTTTGGTTTGCATTGGGCATTCATTCAGCTATTGCTGTTATTACAGGAGCCGCATGCTCATCATTAGCAGGTTTCATAGGGATGTATGCTGCTACTAAAGCAAATGTAAGAACCGCAACTGCTGCTCAAGAAGATGGAGCAGCTGCTGCCTTGTCAGTTTCATTTTATGGTGGTTCAGTTATGGGTCTTTGTGTTGCTTCTCTTGGACTAATTGGTTTAGGAACTTTATATTATTTCTTTAACCAAGATCACGTTCATGCCTTAGAAGGTTTTGGAATGGGTGCTTCAGTTGTAGCTTTATTCTCAAGAGTTGGTGGCGGTATCTTTACTAAAAGTGCTGACGTTGGTGCTGATCTTGTAGGAAAAATTGAAGCTGGAATACCTGAAGACGATCCAAGAAATCCTGGAGTTATTGCTGACAATGTTGGTGACAACGTTGGCGATGTTGCTGGGATGGGATCAGATATATTTGAATCATATTGTGGGTCAATGATTGCATCAATTGCAATTGCTTACACCCTGGGCTCAACCGACATGATGATGCTTCCATTATTACTTGCATCAGTTGGATTAATAGCCTCAATACTAGGTATCTTTATTGTTAAACTTCAATCAGCTAAAGAGCCTGCAAGCGCATTAAGATCTGGAACATTACTAGCACCAGTAATCTTTGTAATTTTTGCATGGTTTTTAATTCAGTCACTTCCGGGTGTATCGAATGCTGTTTGGTGGTGCGTAATAGCAGGAGCTGTGGGCGGAGTATTGATAGGATTAATTACCGAATACTATACTGGCGGCAAGCCGGTTAAAGATATTGCAGAATCTGGCGAAACTGGCTCAGCAACTGTAATGATTTCAGGACTAGCTGTTGGTATGGAGTCTGTTGTAATACCAATCGTTGTTCTAGCATCAATTATTTTTATTTCTACTGGTTTATCTGGGGTCTATGGTGTTGGAATAGCTGCAGTTGGGATGCTATCTACCGTTGGAATTACAATGGCTATAGATGCTTACGGGCCTGTGGCAGATAATGCTGGTGGAATAGCAGAGATGTCTGGCATGGGTAAAGAAGTCAGAGATATCACTGATTCATTAGATGAGCTTGGTAATACTACAGCAGCAATTGGTAAGGGTTTTGCGATTGGTGCAGCAGCCTTAGCAGCATTGGCAATTATTTCTGCATATTCAGCTGTTGTTACATTAAATAACCCTGAGTTTTCTCTAGCTATTACTGATCCAATTGTCTTAGTTGGCATGTTTATTGGAGCTTGTATTCCTTTTTATATTGCATCTATTACCATGAAAGCAGTTGGCGATGCTGCTTTTGAAATGATTAATGAAATAAGAAGACAATTCAAAGAAATTGCAGGTTTAATGGAGGGCACAGCAGATCCAGATTCAGAGAAATGTGTTGAAATTGCCACTCAAGCATCTCTAAAGAAAATGATGTTACCTGGTGTTATTGCTGTAGCTATGCCAGCTGTTGTTGGTTTTGGTTTAGGTGCTGAAGCGCTTGGTGGAATGCTTGCCGGTGGACTTTTGGGCTGTGTATCTCTAGCCCTTATGATGGCTAATGCTGGCGGCGCATGGGATAACGCTAAAAAATATGTTGAGAAAGGCAACCTTGGTGGCAAGGGATCAGATACTCATGCTGCAGTGGTTGTAGGTGATACTGTTGGAGATCCTTTTAAAGACACTTCAGGCCCATCAATGAACATCTTAATCAATGTAATGGCTATTGTAAGTTTAGTTATTGCACCACTCTTAAGTATATAAGACTGAATACTAACTTTAATGATCCAGGGATTCTTCCCTGGATCATATGTTAAATTAAAGAATGAACAAAAATATCCTAATCATAGGCTATGGAGATATTGGAAGTCGTTTAAGCAAAAAACTTAAAGAACAATCAGCAAATATCTATGCAGTTTCTAGGCACAACTCTACTAATCAAAATATTGTAAAAATAAACTGGGATTGGCTTTCTAAAAAAAAATTAGAGCTTCCTAAAGTCATCTTCGATTCAGTTATTATTATTCCGAAGCCCAGCAGCTTAGATGAAGCTGGATACAATGATGGATTTAATTTATCTATAAAAAATATTGTAAATTCATTACAAAATGTAAATATTAAAAATGTAATAGCAATCTCATCAACAAGAGTTTATGGAGATCATCAAAAAGGGCCTATTAATGAAGAAACTTCGGTTGAGCCCTCTGACTTTCGTGGACGATTTATAAAAGATTATGAATTACTACTAAACAAATCATTTACAAACAATTTAAATATTTTAAGGTTTGCAGGTCTTTATAAGGAAGACTCAGAACACATATCTCATAATCGACTAAATCGAGATACAGCAGCAAATATAATATCTTTTGTAATTGACAAGCTATCTGGAAATGAAGCAAATAGCATATACAACTGCAGTGAGGACTCAGAGATATTAGAATCAACTAAATCAATCAGAAATGATAAATTAAAAAAAGCTGGATTTAAATTTTAAATAATTAAAACTAGAAGAAAAACCTTAAGCAAAATACAATATCTACATGATTGCTAGCATGACAGGCTTCGGCTCATCGAAGTACACACAAAAAGAAACAGAGATATATTGTGATATAAAAACTGTTAACCATAGATTTTTGGACGTTTCAATAAAACCAAATGATGTTGGGAATGAATTAGATGTTTTTCTTAGAGAAGACATCTCAAAAAAGATAAGACGAGGAAGCGTAGATATAAGATTTAAATTAAAGTTTCCAGCCTCTAATACTTATACTATTAATAAAAGCTCTGTAAAAAATCTAATAGACTCTCTAAAATCAACTAAATTAGTTGATATTAGCAGTATAAAACTATCAGATATAAAAGATATTCCAGGAATAATTAAATCCGAACAAAAGGTATTAATTAATCAAAGCCTTTTGAAGAAAACTTTCAGACTGGCTTTAAAACAGCTATTGGAGAATAGGAATATAGAAGGAGAAAAAATAAAAAAAACCTTCCTATCAAAAATAGTAAAAATACAAAAAAATTCAATAAAGCTTTCAAAATCTAATACCAAATTATCTAAATTAAGAGCCAGCGCACTTAATAAAAAGATAGCAATGCTTACTAATAATTTAGACCAAGAGAGGCTCGAGCAGGAAGTAGCAATATTGATCCTAAAACATGATGTTGCTGAGGAAATAGAAAGAATAGACTTTCATGTTGATTCTCTAAAAAAAGAATTAACAATTAAGAATGGTAGCGGCAAAAAAATAGATTTTATTCTCCAGGAATTATTCAGAGAAACAAGCACCTTATCAGTTAAATTAGACCACCCTAGCTATAAACAAATAGCATTAGATATGAAGCTTTCTGTTGAAGAAATGAGAGAGCAAGCGCAGAACATTGAGTAGTAAAAATAAAGGAATATTATTTGTAATATCAGCCCCCTCAGGAGCTGGCAAATCTTCTTTAATTCAGTCCATACTTGAAGCAGATAATAATTTTGAGCTCTCAATATCAGCAACAACTAGGAAGCCTAGGAAAGGAGAAGAAGAAGGTAAGCACTATTTTTTTATGAACGATGATGAGTTTGATGCATTGATTTCAAAGAATGAATTTATAGAGTATGCAGAGGTACACAACCATAAATACGGTACGCTTAAGTCCCACATAGATGAAAAAATCAATAAAGGCATAAATGTAATCTGTGATATAGATGTTCAGGGATACAAATTAATCAAACATGCAGCAATTAAACATACCTCTATATTTATTATTCCACCTAGCCTTAAAGAATTAGAGACAAGGCTTATAAATAGAGGATTAGATTCTCCTGAAATCATAAATACAAGACTCAATAATGCTAAAAAAGAACTTATATTTGCTGAAGAATTTGATTTTAGGGTCTTGAATGATAGTTATGAATCTGCAAGCAAAGATATTATAGATATTGTAATAAATGGGATATCCCCTAATAATAAAGATAAAATAATTTTAAAGATATTAAGAGATATGTTGTCTTAATGAGGCAATACAAATAGAATACTCCCCCTAGGAGAAATTATATGGCTAGAATTACAGTTGAAGATTGTTTACAAGTGGTACCAAGTAGATTTGATTTAATTATCATGGCATCGAAAAGGGCTAGACAACTTGCTACAACAAGTAGAGATCCTCTTGTGGAATGGGATAACGATAAACCAACATTGGTTGCTCTAAGAGAAATTGAAGCTGGTCTTTTGGATAAAGAGACCCTAGATAGAACCTTAGAAGAAGATGTATTAATGGATGGATTTTCAGCACCAGACTCAGAAGTAACAGAAACAGCTGAATAATTGAATTATGGAGAGCTAATTTGAGTGAAACAGTTCTCCCAAATCATCTAATACATTTTTCAGAGAAAAGTCTTCTAAAACTCCCATCATCTCTATATAAATCTTGTAAAACCTATCTATCTTACGAAGATATAAAAAAGATTCAGAAAGCATACTCATTTGCTTTTTATGCTCATGCTGGTCAAAAAAGAAAAGATGGCTCTGACTATATTACTCATCCGGTAGCTGTCACAGAAATTCTTCTTGAGTTAAAAATGGATCCAGATTCAGTTTGCTCAGCTCTTATGCATGACGTACTAGAAGATTGCAATGTACAAAAAAATAATCTGGCTAAAATATTTGGAGATGATGTTGCCCATATAGTTGATGGCGTTAGCAAACTTGGCAAGATTGAGACAAAAAATATTGCTGACAAGAATGCAAATAACCTGCAAAAAATGGCATTAGCTATGGCTAATGACGTGAGAGTTATTTTAGTAAAATTATGTGATCGTCTTCATAACATGAGAACAATAGAACATGTTCCAAGAAAAAAACAAATTCAGAAAGCAAGGGAGACTCTTGAATTGTATGGCCCCCTTGCCTTAAGAGTCGGTATGCAGGACATAAGAGCTGAGTTAGAAGATCTTTCATTTAGATGCATACATCCTATGCGAGCTAAGATGCTTGAAAATGCTATTAAAAGCTCAAGTGGGGGCAGAAAGAAGATTGTTGAAAAAATCAGAAAAGAGCTCAAAAAAAGACTTAAATCAAATGATATTGAAGATGTGGCTGTGAAAGGAAGAGAAAAAAATCTTTATAGTATTTACAGCAAAATTAAAACAAAGCATAAACCTTTTTCAGAAATATTAGATGTATATGGTTTCAGAATTCTTGTGGATTCAGTAGATGATTGCTACAGATCTCTTGGAATTATTCATAATTATTTTTCACCAATAGAAAATAAATTTAAAGATTATATAGCGATACCAAAAACCAATGGCTATCAGGCATTGCATACAAGCCTTTTAGCGCTAGAAGCCTTTCCAATAGAAGTCCAAATTCAAACAAGAAATATGTGGGCTACAGCAAATATGGGTATTGCAGCTCATTGGGGTTACAAAACCAACGATGATAATAATGGTTCAGAATTGAGGGCAAATAAGTGGTTGTCAGGTTTAATTGAGCTTCAGAAAAAATCTTCGAACCCGTCTGAATTTGCAGACTCCCTAAAAAAAGACCTTGATTCTGAAGAGGTTTATTTATTTTCTCCAAAGGGTCATATTTATGCTTTAAAGGCTGGAGCAACTCCAATAGATTTTGCTTATGAAGTTCATACAGGACTAGGTAACAACATTATAGGGTGTAAGGTAAATAGAAGAGAAGCTCCGTTAAATGTCGAACTTGAAAGCGGTCAAACAGTTGAGATTATTACCTCTAACTCGGAAGTTGAAGCCGATCCCGCTTGGCTTAATTTTATTGTAACAAGTAAAGCAAGAAGTGGCATCAGAGCTAGGCTAAGAAATCAAAAAGTATCCTCTGCCAGAAAAGCAGGAAAATTTATGCTGGAATCTGAGTTACAAAGATCTGGCAAATCATTAGAAGATTATCGGGGAGGCACCTTAAAAAGAGTGTTAGATTCTATTGGAGTCACTTCACTTAATAAACTATTAATCGAGCTGGGGTCTGGAAAAAGAACGGGTAATATTGTTGCAGAAAGATTTTATTCCGGATTAAAAATTAGAAAAGACTCTGATGCTCATAAGATTAAGCCAGTCTTTATAAGCGATAATCATATTGAGGGAGTTTCAGTAGTTTTTGCAAAATGTTGTCATCCTATTTACCAAGACCCAGCAATCGCACACTCCGACACGGAAAGAGGAATAGTCATTCATCATAAGAAATGTAAACAGGTTGCACCTTTTATATCAAAAGATCCTAGGTATATACCTGCAAAATGGAAGGCTACTTCGAAAACTCATCTATACACAGCAAAGATCAACATTGTAACCGTAGATGAAATAGGTGTATTGGCCGAAATTGTTTCAGTCTTTACAAAAGCTGGCATAAA
>TARA_B100001093_G_scaffold191295_3_pt1 | contig 11627 bp, 12 predicted proteins | sample TARA_B100001093 | Tara Oceans TARA_B100001093 (sample SAMEA2623116) | marine metagenome | biome: marine biome (ENVO:00000447); feature: surface water layer (ENVO:00002042); material: "saline water (ENVO:00002010), including plankton (ENVO:xxxxxxxx)" | depth 5 m
TTTTTTTCCAAAAGTATTTATTTGAAAATTAGTTTGAAAATTAAGTGTTAGATCTTTTTTTTTTACAATAATTGGTTTATCTACTTGGTTTTTTATTATTAAGTCTATTACTTTTTTTTTTATATAGTTAAGCATTTAAAATTTAAAAATTTATAATATTAAGAACTCTAAAGTTCAATTGAACTTTAAATGTAAATATTTTCAATATTTATGATAAATATTCTAATATTATAAATTATGCAAATTTATGAATTAAAATAAATTATGGAATCCAACTACTATTATAAGTATAAAAACATAATTCCACACGAATTTTCAAATAAAGAAAATATTAATATTTTAGAGTTTGGTGTTGAAAAGGGTAATACCACTAAATTATTTATAGATTTAGCTGATAAAAATAATGGAAGTGCAATATCAGTCGATGTAATTGATTGTTCTCATTTGTTTAAAAACAAAAATTGGAAATTTGTAAAAAGTAGAGATGATAACTTTGAATTTATAAATACTTTTTTAACAAAAAAAAATTTTGATATAATTTGTTTAGATACAATTCATACAAAAAAACATGTAAAAATAATATTAGAGTATTATTTTAAATTTTTGAAAATTGGTGGGATTTTTTTAATTGATGGTATAAGCAGTTTGCCTTACCTTAAATCTAATTACAGGGATAATTTTTTTTCTGAAATAAATAACAATGAAATATTTGAATATTTAATTGGTCTAAAGAATAATACTAAAAATGAAATAGATTTAGATTTTTCTTTTGAGGGTTCTGGTGCAGCAAGAATAAGAAAAAATAAAGATTGTATGCTTAAAGAACAAAAGCTTAAATCAAGAAGCAAAAGTATAAAAAATTTCTTAAGAAAAATATTCTTATATTTTAAATAAAGTAGTTTGATATTTTTTGTTTGAAAATTTCTCAGTAAATTTTTTTAAATGTGAAATTTTGTCGTCCTTTTTTAATATATGTTTTTTCAAATTTAAATTCATAATTTTATTTGCTAAATCATTTTCGTTATTTACTTGAAATATTTGTCCATATTTTCCATTTCCTACAACCTCAATATTACCACCTGGAGATTTGGAACAGATTATGGAAACATTAAAATTTAAAGCTTGTACCAATGCATTAGGTAGGCCTTCAAATAATGATGCATTAATAAATAAATCAGCATTTTTAAAGATCTTATTTAGGTTTTTTTGGTGGCCACAAAAATTTACTTCTCTATCAATTTTATATTCTTTGATTTTAGTTTTGATTATATTTTTTTCATAACCGTCACCGTAAATTTTAAAATTAAATTTTATTTTACCTTTTATTATTTTTAAGGCTTTTAAAATAGTTAAAACACCTTTTTCTTCTGACAATCTTCCAACGTAAATAATTTTTAATATCTTGCTAAATTTATTATTTTTTTTCAAAATATAAATTTTATTTAAAGATGGTGGATGAATCGTTATAATCTTATTAGTTTTGATATTTTTTTTTATATATATTTTTTCGTAATTTGAATTTGCTATTACCAGATCAGAATATCGGTAAAAAATTTTTGCTAAATAAAATATTATTTTATTTTTAATATTTTTATATAAATTATTATTTAAGTGTAGTTCTGAAAGAGATGATCTTTCTGTTAAAATAATTTTGATGTTTTTTAAAAAAAGAGTTGACAATATTGAAATTATATTAGCGTAGTGAATATTTGAGAGTAGGATAGTTTTTTTATACTTTTTTTTAATTTCACTTTTAAAAATTTTTCTTAAATTAATTAGAGAGAAAAAGGCTCTTTTATAATTCATCTCAATTATATCACAGCCCATATCGAAAAGTTTTTTTTTATAAGTATTTTTTCCTAAAGAAATTATTAGTACAGAAAATTTTTTTTTAGATAAAAATCTGATAAGTTTTACTAGTGATTCAGCCGCTCCACCCAATGTAAAATTTGGTAGAAAAACTATTATTCTTATCTTATTAGTATTCTTAAACATATAATTTAAAATTGAAAAACCATAGAATAACAAAAATTGGACTAATAATACCTGATATCACTCTAATCAAGGATTATCAGATTAGTATAATTAATTCATTAAAAAAAAATAAGACTTATAAAATTAAATTAATAAAAACAAACTTAAATACTAAAAGAAAAGAAAATAGATTACTATTTTTTTTTGAGAAAAAATTTCAAAAAAGAAAAAAAATTATTCTTCCAAATAACGTCAAATATATTAATCAAGCTAGATTTTTTTCTATCGATAAAATAATTGATTACAAGGATAAAGATATTGACATTTTCATCAATCTATTGGGCTTTAAACTCCCTTATAATTTAAAGAATAATACCAAGCCTTTTTGGGAGATAAATTATGGACTAAATAATAATCTTAATTATCCAATTTCTTTTGATGATTTGATATTTCAGAGACCTTACAGCTGTATAAGCATAAGTGAAGCGTGCAAAGGTAAATGCAGAGAAGTAATAAAGGGAAAATTTAATCTAAGAAATTATGCTTTGTTACATGAGGAGTTTGTATTGGAAAAAACAGCTGTACTACTCATCAAAGCGTTACATTTATTTAGTAAAAAAAAATTGAATTATAAAAAAATTTTACCAAGAAAAAATAAAAAATCCAACATAAGTATTTTTAATATTTTTAATTATTATAAAAAAAATTATTTAAGAAAAATTTCCTCAATATATAAGACTTGGAAAATTTTTTATTTAAAAAACAAGAAAGATATTAAGTTGAATGGAAATAAATTCATAAAACATAAAGCAAATGAATATTTTGCAGACCCTTTTATCTATAAATTTAAGAGTAAAATATTTATATTTTTTGAAAGTTTTAATAAGAACCAAGGTAAAGGTAATATTTCATATGTTGATCTAAGCAATGATGAAAAAAAAAATCAATTAATAAACAAAAATTATCATCTCTCATATCCATTTATATTTAATTTTAAGAAACAGATATATTTATCACCAGAAACAGCGCAGGCAAAAGAGTTACAAATTTGGAAATGTATTAAATTTCCAGATAAATGGAAAGTTTATAAGAAAGTTTTTAAAAATCAAAGTACCGCAGACCCTACTTTTTTTTTAGATAGAGAAAAAAAATTATGGCTTTTTATAAACAAAAGTATTGATAAATTTAATGATCATAATTCCGAGCTATATATTTATGAGGTTAAAAATAATTTTAAAGATTTTATTCCCCATAAATTAAATCCTGTAATTATCGATTGTACTATGGCTAGAAATGCAGGGAACCTTTTTTATTATAAATCTAAGCTAATCAAACCATGTCAAGTCAATACATATGGCGAGTACGGTTTTGGGCTTCAATTAATAGAAATCAAAAAACTTAGTTTAGATGAGTTTGTTTATAAAAAGATAAAATTATATAAAAAAATACACCATATGTCCTACACAGAGGATTACATTGCTTGGGATAAATCATTTTAATTTTAAAAAAAGCTAAACGGATCTATTATAGTTTTTTTTCTTCTTTTAAAATAAATACAATTTTTTTTAAATGAAGTATGATTTACAAGAAAAATAATTATATCTTTATTTTTTACATTTTTAAATTCAGTTTTTATCTTTAGCTTTTTTGCACTCAATTTATCGACTATAGGATCATAAGCAGTTACATTTTTTAATTTTCTTTTAATATTTAAAAAAATTTTAATTGCTAAAGAATTTCTTAAATCAGATACATTTGGTTTATAAGTAAGCCCTGCTACCAGAATTTTTTTTGTTGGAAATTTATTTATCTTACTAATTTTTTTTAATATTAAATTTGTGATAAAATTTTCCATTGAATTATTTATTTCTCTTCCAGCTAAAGTAACTTTTGTTTTATATTTCGATTTAGCTGCATAGTCAGACAAATAGTAAGGATCTACGGGCAGACAATGACCTCCAACTAAACCTGGTTCAAATTTTAAAAAGTTCCATTTTGTTTTTGCAAGATTAATAACCTCATTAAAATCTAAATTAGTTTTATTGCACAAAATCATAATTTCATTCATTAATGATATGTTCAAATCCCTTTGAGTATTTTCAATTAGCTTTGATAACTCAGCTTCTTTTATTTTTTTTGAAATTACAATTTTTCTAGAAACATTATTATAAATTTTTTTTACTCTGCTGATTATTTTTTTATTTGCATTAATTGATACAACTTTTGAAATATTTTTTAAATTGTATTTTCTATCACCTGGATTAATTCTTTCCGAGCTATATCCTAAAAAAAAGTCTTCTTTTGTTATTTTGTTTTTATTACTGAGGAGTATTTTTTTACATATTGTCTCAGTTGTTCCGGGAAAAACCGTCGACTCCAAAAACACAATATCATTTTTTTTAATTACTTTTGATAAGGTCTTAAAAGCACTAAAAACATATTTTAAATCAGGTTTGTTTTTACTTTTTAGTGGAGTTGGAACTGCTACAATAAAAAAATTACATTTTTCAATATCTTTAAATTTATTTGTAATGATTGAATTATTTTTGATTTTTAAATCATTTTTTTTAAATTCATTATTAGTATCGTTTAATAATTTTAAATTTTTAATTCGACTATAATTTACATCATACCCAACAACATTAAATTTTTTTTTAAGCGAGATAAAAACTGGCAATCCGACGTATCCTAATCCAATTACACACGGTAAAATTTTTTTCATTTGAAAAGTATCAATGTGTTTTATAACAAAATATACTATAATCAATATTAATTCTTAAATATAAATATAATGAAAAATATTTTTTACTGGTCACCTTTCACATCAAAAGTTGCTACCGTGTATTCTGTAATTAATTCAGCACAGATAGTTAATACCAATTCAAAGAAAAATGGTTTTAAAGCAACAATTGTTGATGCTGTGAGAGAATGGGATGAATTTAAGGAGACAATTGAGTCAAAAAATATTGGATTAATTAATTTAAACAATAATTCTAAATTTAGTTCTATGAAGAGAGAAGGTTTCTTTAGAAGCAGGTTAGCGTACTGGTATATTTTTTTTAAATGTTTTAATCCTCTTAGAAAATTACTTAAACTTCAAAAGCCTAGCTATTTGATTATTCATTTAATTACTCCATTACCCTTATTGTTGTTTAGAATTTTTAATTTTGAAACTAAATTAATTTTAAGAATATCTGGTCTACCAAAGATGACATTATTAAGAAAATTGATTTGGAAAGTAGCAGTAATTAGAATTTATAAAATAAGTTGTCCCACAAGAGCAACTTATGAAAATTTATCTAGATATAAATTTTTAAGAGAGAAATTAATTATTTTAAGAGACCCAGTTTTAAATATTTCAGAAATTAATTTCAAAAAATCAAAAGATTATGATATTCCAGAAATAACTAAAGAATTCATTAACAATGGAAAATTTTATCTTTCTATTGGAAGATTCACAAAACAAAAAAATTTTTTATTTTTTCTAGATTGTATAATCGAGTTAATAAAATCTGATAGTAAATTGAAATTTTTATTAATTGGAGACGGTGAAGAAAAAAGTTTTTTTTTAGAACAGGTAAATAAAAATAATCTCTCAAAAAATATTCATGTTTTAAATTATACCGCCAATGTTCATAAGCTAATGAAGAGTTCCGAAGCTTTTATTTTAACATCTTTATGGGAAGATCCAGGTTGGGTAATAATTGAAGCTGCTTTCAATAATTGTTTAGTTATTTCAAGTAATTGTCCTAATGGTCCAAAAGAAATTATTGGAAATGATGGAGGTTATTTGTTTAATTCAAACTCCAAAGAGAGTTTCATTAAAGTTTTTAACAATTTTAAAAATGATGATGCTGAATTGAAATTTAAAAAAAAAATAATTGTAAAAAAGAGAGTAAAAGAATTTACTTGTTTTAACCACTTTTTAAATTTAAAAACAATTCTTTGAAATGAAAATATTAATTACAGGTGCAGCTGGTTTTATTGGCTTTAATTTTTCAAATTTTTTACTTAAAAAAAATAAAAAAATTAAAATTATTGGTCTGGATAATTTAAATAATTATTACGATGTAAATTTAAAAAAAAAGAGACTCAAACAATTAAAACTTTTTAAAAACTTTAAATTTTATAAAGTTGATATTTCTAATTATAATAATTTAGAAAAAATAATAAAAAAAGAAAAAGTTGGTATCGTATTTAATTTTGCTGCACAAGCAGGAGTAAGATATTCTCTTTTACATCCAAAAAAATATAATGATTTTAATATTTCAGGCTTTTTCAATATAATTGAATTAAGTAGAAAATATAAGATTAAAAAGATTTTCTACGCGTCTTCAAGCTCAGTCTATGGAGATAGCAATAAGTTTCCATTGAGTGAAAATTTAAAACTTAAGCCAAAAAATATTTATGCTTTGAGTAAAAAAATTAATGAAGAAATGGCAGAGTTATATTCATACTTATATAATATAAACATGATAGGTTTAAGGTTTTTTACAGTTTATGGTGAGTGGGGACGTCCAGATATGTTTATAATGAAATACATAATTGCATCAATAAAAAAAAAAATATTTTATTTAAATAATTATGGAAATCATTCAAGAGACTTTACATATATTAGTGATGTAAATAACATATTATATTTGTTGTTAAAAAAAACTAAAATAAAAAAAAATCATCAAGTTTTAAATGTTTGTTCGTCATCACCTCAAAAAATAACTACGATTTTAAAATTGCTTGATAAAAATTTTGAAAAACCTTTAATTAAAAAGTTACCCCTTCAGACAGCAGATGTTTTAAAAACCCATGGTTCAAATATTAAAATAAAAAAAATTTTAAAATTTAATAAGTTTACCAAAATTAACGACGGAATTGAAAAAATGTCAAACTGGATAAAAAGTAATAAATTTATATTTTAGAAAAATGCCTAAAAAATTTTAAAATAAAAATTAGTAGTACTACCAATTTATTTTGTCCATTATTTATCCTTATATTTGTTTCCTCTAACATATGCTCGAAAAGACTAAGTCTACTTGAGTAACCACCTAAGTCAAAAGTAGAAATAAGCTCTTCTTTTTTTGTTATAGTTCCTTTTTTTTTATTTTTAACAATTAGCTTATAAAAAAAATCATAATCAGCTGAACATTTGTAACGCGCATCATATAAACCTAATTCATTATGCATTCTTTTTTTTACAAAAAAACCACCAGAATGAGCTGGATAAAAATTAAAGCTCCACCAAATTTTGTTAGGCTCATACTTGTATAAAATTTTTTTTTTTAAAACAGTTCCAAACATGAAATCTAAGTTATTATTTTCAAAATAATTATTGATAATTTTTAATGCATCTCTAGAGTAAATATCTCCACTATTTATTATTCCAATAATTTCTCCTGTCGAAATTTTTATTCCTTTATTCATCCCTTCATAAATTGATTTATCTGGCTCTGAAATAACTTTAGTAATATATTTTTTATATTTATCTATTTCCTTAAGTGTATTGTCCTCAGATTTTGCATCAACAATAATGTATTCATAATTATTATAAGTTTGGGAAATAACACTTTCTATTGTCTTCCCGATCGTTTCTTCTCCATTAAAAACCGTTGTTATTATCGAAAATTTATTCATTTAATTTTCAAAATTTTTTGAGATCTTTGTCTTTAATATATGGACCATTTTTAATTTCATAAATAATTGTATTTTTTTCCAAAGTTTCAAATTTGTGACCTCCCCTAAATAAAATTGATATATCTCCTTTTTTTAAAATTTTAGAGCAAATTTTAGTTTTATCAGTTTCATAAAAAGTTGCTTTTAATTTACCCTCCATAACAATCCATATTTCTTGTGTTCCTATAGTTTTTCTAGGTACTTTAGTATGTATATGTCTGTTTAAATTAAATTGTTTATCAAACTTTATAATACTTGCTTGAAGCAATTCATTTTCTGGACTTAGATTTATTCTGTTATTTATTTTTTTTCTAAACTTATAAATGCATGCAACCAATTCTTTTTTTTTGGAGTAAATATACATAAATTTTTTAAACTTTATTAATATTTAAATAATATTGATTTAAACAATAATCATAATCAAATCTATATAATTGTTTATAACCATATTGTATTTTTTTATTTAATTTATTTTTATGTTTATAAAAGTGAATTATTTTTTTGTATAATTCTTTATGGTTATTGTTTTTAAATAAAATACCTGCTTTACCATCGATTAATATTTCTTTAGGTCCAGTTGGGCAGTCACTAGAGATAATCCCCCTTTTTAAAAGTTGGGCTTCTACCAACACATTTGGTAAGCCTTCATATTTAGCAGTATGAATTAATACATCACACGATTTTAAAATATTATAAGGGTTTTTTTGATATTTTATAATTTTTACATTTTTGCCCAATTTTTTATTTACTATAAATTTTTTTAATTTATTTTTCATTACTCCATTACCCATGATTATAGCTCTAAAATTAATTTTATTTTTAATTAAATCTAAAGCTTTCAGTAGAATAATTTGATTTTTTTGATCAACAAGTCTTCCAATATTTAAAACTTTTAAATTTTTTTTTTGGTTAAAAAAATTAGTTTTTTTATTTGATAATTTAATAATTTTTTTTTTATTAAGTGGATTATAAATACACACAGCATTAGTGCTAAAAAAGTTTTTAAATTGTCTTTGAAATTCCACACTATTTACTATTACTAAATCTGCTAGTTTGTAGATTCTTTTAAAAAATTCCTTTTTAATTCCATTATTAATCCATCCAGAAGGTGCAGAATTAGCACGAACTATAACTTTATATCCAAATAACTTTCCAATGATAATTGCGAATATATTTCCTTGAAAAGAAAAAATAATCGCTTTATTTTTTTTTTTAATCAATAGTTCAATACACAAATAAAAAGAACAAATTATATACTTAATAAATCTACTAAAATTTAAAAAATTTTTTCTTTTTGGTCCAACGAAGCTAATATTTTTTGTAAATTTTTTTTTGTATTGTCTAGATGCTGTAATAATTCTAACTTTTTGAAACTTTTTTGAAAGAAAGTTACATATTTCAAATAAATTTCTTTCCACACCACCACCCTCAATAGAGGGCATGAATATAATAATTTTTTTATCTAACATTTGTATTTATTATAGTATAAATATTTTATATTTAATGGATTTAGTTAGCATTATATTACCTTATTATAAAAAAAAAAATTTTATTTTAAAAACAATTAATTCCGTAACAAGTCAGAAGTTTAAAAATTTTGAATTAATTATTATTTATGATGACACTGATAAATCTGATTTAAAATATTTAACAGAAATCTGCAATAATGATAAAAGAATAAAAATTTTGATTAATAAAGCTAACCAAGGTGCGGGTATTTCTAGAAATAAGGGGTTAAGAGTGGCTAAGGGCAATTATATTGCTTTTATAGATGCAGATGATATTTGGCACCCTAATAAGATTTATTTTCAATTAAACTTTATGAAAAAAAATAAATTTAATATTACACATACATCATATTATGTAACAAATTCAAAAAGCCAAATTATTGGAAAGAGAATTGCCAATAATTTGACTTATTATGATTTAGTGAAATCGTGCGACATTGGACTATCTACAGTAATTCTTAAAAAGAAAATTTTAAAAAAAAAATTTTTTGCTAATTTAAAAACAAAGGAGGACTATGTTTTATGGTTAAGATTAGCTAAAAAAGGTCACAAATTTTATGGACTAAATAAATTTTTTACTCGATGGATGTCTTTAAATAATTCTTTATCTTCATCAACAATTCAGAAGTTATTTGATGGTTATAAAGTCTATCGTATTCATCTAAAAAAATCAGTTTTTTTATCATTTTATCATTTATTTATATTATCTTTTAACTTTTTAAAAAAATGATTAGTTATTTTATTTTTATCATTTCTATTTTTTTTATAAATTTTTTTTTTAAAAAAAAAGAATATTTAATAAATAATACAGGTCAATTTCATCAAAAACTTTCTGAAGAAAATGGAGTTCCATTGACAGGTGGAATTTTTTTATTAATTTTTTTTATTTTCTATTTAAATCAAGAACTAATTTTTTTAATATACTTAATGGTATTTTTTTTAATAGGTATAGTTACAGATTTAGATATAATTAAATCACCATCCAAAAGATTTCTAATACAAATATTATATTTATTTTTATTTGTATTTTATTATGATCTTTCAATTAGTAATGTAAGAGTAGATTTCATTAACTTATTATTATTAAATAAATATTTTAATATATTTTTCGTTTTATTTTGCTTCCTAGTATTAATCAATGGATCAAATTTTATAGATGGAAATAATGGTTTATCTATTGGATATTATTCTCTTATATTTCTTGTGTTATTATTATTATCAAAGAATAATACAATTATATATGATCACCAATTAATAGCAAATTTTGCAATTTGTTTATTTATTTTACTATTTTTTAATTTATTAAATTTTTTTTATCTTGGTGATAATGGCATATATCTGATTTCAATATTTACTGGTTATATTTTAATTGATTTATTTAACCAAAATATTAATTTAAGCCCTTATTTTATAGTAGTTCTATTATGGTATCCATCGTTTGAATTATTATTTTCAATATTAAGAAAATTTAAAAAACAACATTCACCTATGGATTCTGATATAAATCATCTACATCAATTATTATTTAAAAGTTTAAAAAAAAAATTAACATATTCTAAAAATTTCTTAAATTCTTTAACTGGCTTAACAATAAATTTTTACAATCTTATAATATTTTTTTTATGTTGTTTAAAACCAAGCTCTACAAATTTTCAGATGATTTTAATAATCCTAAATATTATTATTTATTTGTTAGCTTATTATTTGTTAAATAAATCTTTAAAAACTAACTAAGTTTCAATTTTATCAGTGATATTAATATTCTAAAACCATCTTTAAATGCGTTGACTTTTTTTGTTCCAGCAATTCTTCTTCTTTCATTAGCAGGGCTTGATGTTAAATTTAAATTATTTTTGTATGCTTTGATTGGTAATTCCACACAAAAACAAAAATCTTTACTTGTAAGATTTAAATCATTTACTTTTTTGGTTCTTCCTAACACAAAGGTATAAAGAATATCTGATATAGGTAATGAAAAAAAAATTTTCCCAATGAGTGAAAAAATCTTATTTCCGATAAATGTTATTAACGTATCATCTTCGCTACTAGAATCTTTTTCATATCTGCTCCCAAAAATCAAATCATAATTATGGTTTGTTGATAAATTTAACATGCCATTTAACTCTTCAGGTTTAAATGAGCCATCTGCATTAAATATACAAAAATATTCAGTTTTTACAGAATTGATACCTTGTATTAAAGCATCACCATAACCTTTACCTTTTTGAAATAAAACATTGCAATTAAATTCCTTTATAGATGATATTGTTTCTTTATCGCTCTCCTCTAAGACTATTGTTATTTTTGTATTGTATTTTTCTAATTCTCTTAAAACTGAGGGCAAAGATTCTTTTTCATGCTTTGCGGGTATAACTAGGGTTAAGTTGTCCATATATATTTTAAGTTACTAATAATTAAAAAAGTAAAAAAGTAAGAATATATTAAATAAAAATTTTTTATTTTTTTTTCTTTTAATGA
>TARA_B100001093_G_scaffold520204_1_pt1 | contig 11621 bp, 8 predicted proteins | sample TARA_B100001093 | Tara Oceans TARA_B100001093 (sample SAMEA2623116) | marine metagenome | biome: marine biome (ENVO:00000447); feature: surface water layer (ENVO:00002042); material: "saline water (ENVO:00002010), including plankton (ENVO:xxxxxxxx)" | depth 5 m
CATATCAAACTCATGGGTATTCAATATGGTTTGTGTAACCACTGTAATTATTGTCGAACCACCTGGTGTGCCAACTACCATAAAAAGTTCATTGTCTTTTTCAACTATGGTAGGAGTCATGCTGCTGAGCATTCTTTTTTGAGGTTGAATTTTGTTTGCTTCAGCGCCAATTAAACCAAACATATTAGGCACCCCTTGTTTTGAACTAAAATCATCCATTTCATTATTAAAAAAGAGTCCTAGTTCATCACTGTATAGTTTAGATCCATATCCGCCGTTTATCGTGGTGGTTACAGAAACTGCGTTTCCAAATTGATCTACTATTGAATAGTGAGTAGTTTCATTACTTTCATAGTAGTTCATTTCTCCATTCTTTATCGATGAAGATAATGTGGCTTTCTCTAAATTAAAACTCGACATCCTGTTTTTCAGATATGCTGAATCTAATAATTTCTCGGTTGGGATATCCACAAAATCAGGATCTCCTAGATAATAATTTCTGTCCGCATAAGCACGCCTAAATGATTCGGTTAAAAGTTGTATGTATTCAGCTTTGTTATGCTCATATTGGCCAATATCATAAGGTTCAATCATTTTGAATATTTGAGCCATTGTCATTCCTCCACTTGAAGGAGGCCCCATTGAAATAATATTTAAATCTTCATAGTTAAATTGAACAGGATCTCTCCATTGAGCCCGATAAATTTCAAGGTCTTCTAATGTCAAAATACCTCCCTTTTCTTGAATAAAAGTTATCATCTTCTGGGCTACTTCTCCAGAGTAAAATCCATCTCGATTTTTTTTGGAAATAGACTCTAGAGTATTGGCTAAACTTATACGGTTTATGGTATCACCCTCTTTTTTTCCGCTAAACTCTTTTAAGGGTTTGCCGTTTACCTCGGTCAGAATGCTGTCGTAATATTTTAATCTATTTTCTTGCTTTTTAGTTACCACAAAACCTTTTCGGGCTAGAGCAATAACGGGGGCCAATATATCTTCTAACGCAAGAGTTCCAAATTTTTCATGCACTTGTAAAATGCCATCAACAGTTCCGGGCACTCCAATTGCCATAGCACCAGTGGTGCTCATGCCGGGAATCACATTTCCTTCTTTGTCTAAATACATGTCCTTGCAGGCTTGCAATGGTGCTTTTTCTCTGTAGTCAATACTGCCAACTGAGCCATCCTCTAATCTGTAGACCATAAACCCACCACCTGCTAAATTACCTGCAAATGGAAAGGTTACAGCTAGAGCCATTTCTGTGGCTACCATAGCATCAAAGGCATTACCACCTTTTTTCATAAGTTCAGCACCTATAGTCGAGGCTTCTATTCTCGCAGAAACAACCATGGCATTTTCAGTTACTAAACCTTTTTGTTGTTCAGTATTAGAAGAACAAGAAGCAATAAACAGCAGGATAATAGAAGCGCTAATTGAATGTAATGAAGTCATAATTGCGAAATTTCTTTTTTACAGTAATAAGTCAAGTCATCAAAAAAACAAAAAAAATCTTGTTCTAGATGCTCAAAGTGCTGAAATAAATCATCTATTGCGAATTCTAAATTATTGCTATAAGCAGAGCGATTTGAAATTCCTCTCAGTGATTTTTGAATTCCATCGACTGTTCTGTAATGATAAAACCAATTTTCTTTGATTAAGTGAGGAATAATTTTTTGACTTTTTATGGGAAGTTCTTTTTTGTGGGTGAGAAGAGTGGTGTAAAATTTTTGACAATAGTATTTGAGCGGTTCATCGCTGAATTTTTTCCAATGAAGTGCTAAAAAATGGTCGTAAAATAGATCCATTGCCACTGGACTGTAATGTCTTTGGTTGTTTCGAATTCGCGAACAACTTTTTTTGTAAACAGGATGTTGATCTGTAAAGGTGTCTATAAGACGATGATATTTAATCCCTCTTATAAAATCATCTTTTAAAAATTCAAAATTATTGCCCTTTACGTGGTCTGCTATAAAATTACCAACCTCTATGTGAGGAATATTGAATGACAGAAAGGCGTGAGCTAAATAATTCATGCAATAAAATTACAAGAAATGAGCAACATCAGAGTTAACAAGAGTAAGTAAACCACGTAGGGGTTTACAGCTTGATATTTTCACATAAGAATTATTAATAAGAGTGTCACAACTCACTGGCATAAAACTTAAAGAGAATAATTAGAAGGCTAGAGTAGTCAATCATTTGAGCACTTCAGATTTTAATATGTGGATTAACAAAGAAATAGCTAGGTGTTACGAATTAGTAAATATATATAAGGTAAAAAGGACAATATATGTCCAACTATATGAAAAAGTAAAGGCCCAAGTAGCTAAGGATTGTTTGATACGATAGATGTCTCAGATGTCTCAGATGTCTATTGGATGATAATATTTAATCTTTTTTAATAAATTTTAGGTCAAAAGTATAGTTTAAACCCAAATTCCAATTAAAACTTTTACCTGATAAATCTCCAAAATATATAGGTTTATTGATTACTGAGCTTATTGAAAAAGGAGAATTAACAATTCCAATATTAAACGTTTGAGCTGAGAAGAAACCTGTTTTCGAATTTTCAAGTTGGACAGCGTAAATCAGTGGTGACCAATTAAGGTATATTTTATTTGATATTGAAAGAGGTTTCATTGTTGATGATAGAATAATAATTCTCCCCGATTCTATTTGCATCTTATTAACAATTTTTATAGGTAAAATTTCATAATAGGAAAGAGTCAATTTTAGGTTTGAACTGAGTGAATAAGAAATATTTGGATTCACAATTGCGGCAACCCAGGGTTGAAGAATCGTATTTGGCAAATCTTCATTAATCACATTTATCCTTTGATTTATTACTCCAGGAAAAACACCACCTAAATCAAAATTAAATTTTCCTTGCTTTTTTATTATATAGTTCCACCAAATGTCAAGACCCCAAGGCTGAAACCCATCTAATTCATATCTTATCAGCGGATTTACCGAAAACCTGTCTTTGCCTAAAGAAAAATTTGCAATAATTGACGGCTTATCTCTTGAGAATATTGGCACCCAATCTATCCCATTATTGTTGACATTTATGCTTCCTTTAAAAAAATATTCTTGTTTAGCTTGTGAAAGACAGCAAAAAGGAAAAATAAAAATAAGTATGTAATATAGAATTGTTTTTTGCATGTCCAAAAGAGTATTTTTAAACAAATTATGATGTATAAATAAGTAGCACAAAATTTAGATCTAAAATAGAATGCTCTTATACCTCATTACTAGTTATTTATGCACTTATTATTTACAAGAATTAAAAACCTTAAGCTTATCTTAATAAGTCATTAAATTTAAAAATTATTTGTACATTAAGGTATGAGATTTTTAGAAAAATATTATCCCATTTTTTTGGCATTTTTTAGTTTTTTATATTCAGTATATCTATGGTTTACTGGTAACGAGCTCGAAGGGATTTATGTTGGACTCTGGCCAATTACAATTTTAGGGTTTGCCATAGCCATAAGACAAAGAAGAAAAGATTCAAATCCAGAGGAAAGATGAATAATAAACTTATGTTCATTATAGGTTGCATAATTTTTTTAATTTATGTGTTCTTTTATTTTAGAATTGTTTTGAGATTCAAATTCGGAAAGAAAAAGAAGTAACCTCTATCTAAGTGTGTATCATTAAGTATCAAAAAGAGATGCTCTAAATAATTCATTGTTTGAAAGTATGGATATATTTATTTTTGTCTCAAATTTAAAAATATGACTCTGATACGTTCTATTTCTGGTATTCGCGGCACAATTGGCGGAGTACCTGAAGAAAATTTAACACCAATCGATGTCGTAAAGTTTTCATCGGCTTACGGAATGATGATAAAAAAAAGATGTACACATGAGCAACCAAAGGTGGTAATTGGTCGTGATGCTCGAATATCTGGAGAAATGATTGAGTCGCTGGTTATTAATTCATTGATTGCAATGGGCATTGATGTGATTAGTCTAGAACTCTCAACAACACCAACTGTTGAATTTGCAGTTGTAAACGAAAAAGCAGATGGTGGAATTGTATTAACTGCTTCTCACAATCCTGCACAGTGGAATGCGCTAAAATTGCTTAATGAGAGAGGCGAGTTTATTGATGCTTTTCAAGGACAACAATTAATTAAAATGACTGAAAACGAATCATTTGAGTATAGCACATACGATTCATTGGGTAAAGTAATTCAAATTGAAGACTACATTGAAAAACATATTGATAAAATCCTTTCTATTGAAGAGGTTGACTGTGAGAGCATACAAAAAGCAGGTTTTAAATTTGTAGTAGATGGAGTAAATTCAACAGGAGGTATTGCCGTTCCAATGTTACTGCATAAACTAGGTGTTGATGTGGTTCCTTTATATTGTGAACCTTCGGGTAATTTCCCGCATAACCCAGAACCGCTAGAGGAGCATTTAGTTGACCTAAAGGACCAGGTAAAAGCTCATAAAGCGCATGGTGGAATTGTGGTAGACCCTGATGTAGACCGCCTTGCGTTTGTAGATGAAAATGGTGATATGTTTGGGGAAGAATATACTTTAGTGGCTTGTGCTGATTACATTCTTTCGATGAATCCTGGTGCTACTACTGTTTCAAATCTTTCGTCTACAAGGGCTTTGACAGATGTTACCGAGAAGTATTCTGGTCAATATTTTGCATCTGCCGTCGGTGAGGTTAACGTTGTTGAAAAAATGAAAGAAAAAAACGCTATTATCGGAGGTGAAGGTAATGGTGGTGTTATTTATCCAAGAAATCATTATGGCCGTGACGCTTTAGTAGGTATTGCGCTTTTTCTATCATCCATGGCTCAAAAGCAAATAGCAATGTCTGAATTGAGAGCAAGCTTTCCTTCTTATTTCATGAGTAAACAAAAAATTGAACTTAGGGCAGAATTAAATGTGGATTTGCTGTTGCAAAAACTTCAAAATAAATATATTAATGAAGATGTAGAAACCCTAACTATTGACGGTGTCAAAATACTATTTAAAAACAGTTGGGTGCATTTACGAAAATCAAATACTGAACCTATTATCAGAGTTTACACGGAGTCTACATCGATTGAAAAAGCAAATGATTTAGCCAAGAGATTTTGTGCAGAATTACTTAGTTCTGTTTAGTTTCTAGCGTGTTTGAATCTTCGATGCGTCCACAAATATAAATGTGGTTTTTCTAAAATAGACTGTTCAACACGGTTCATGTATATATCTGTGAGTTCGAAAGGTTTTAAGTCCTTAGGATTTGAACTCAAGACTTCCAGATAACCCTCGTAATAACCTCGTTTAACTTTATTCATGTCTAGAAAGACCATTGGAATATTGTATTTTCTGCATAATTCTTCTGCACCAGTATGCACGGGTACTTCTTTACCGAAGAAGGTATTCCAATATTTCGCTTTTCTTTTTAGAGGAGATTGATCGCTCATAATGCCATAGACTGAAGGTGTTTTTTGACTTTCTTGATGTTCGATAATTGCCCTAGTTTCTCTAGTGTGAGTCATTATGGTGCCCATTTTGCCTCTAGAACTTCTTATTTTTTGATCAAAGTAAGGATTTTCGAGTTTTGAATATATACTGAATATAGGGACATCAATAAGGTTTGTGATACTGTTGGCCCATTCCCAATTTGCAATGTGCGGCATAGTCAGAATAAAACTTCTGTCTTTAAGCTCTTGCATTTCAATATGATTTAAAACCTTGTATCGTTCATTGTATTCTTGACGAGTCATCGAAAAGGCTTTAATCATTTCAACAAGTACATCACAAAAATGCTTATAAAAGTTTTTAATGATTGCTTCTTGCTCGGATGTCGAATTCTGCTCAAAGGCAATTTGTATATTTGACCTAACCACTTTTATCCGATATTTAAAAATTTGGAAAACGAAAAAATGTAAAATATCGGAGATGCCATAAATGACCTTAAACGGTAGTTTTGACAACAAGTAAATTATAGGATAAGTTATGGTGAAGGTTATCCAGTGCAGAAACATATGTGCTTAATTTAAAACGATAAAATTACAACTATGTCAATAAATCTTAATCCGGTTTATGTAATTATTGCCATAAATAGCCTTATTACTTTTTATTGCTTTAATCGTCCCAGTCTATTTGATCGATTTAAGTTTCAAGTAAAGACAATAGCAAACGGAGAGTACTATAGATTAATTAGCTCTGGTTTTTTACATGTTGATTTTACGCATCTATTGTTTAACATGATTACCCTGTATTTTTTTGGAGATGTGGTGGTGTCGTCATTCGGTGTATTTATTTTTTATCTCATTTATTTTTTCTGTTTGATAGGGGGCGGAGTAATAGGCTATCAATTCCATAAAAAAGAACCCTTTTATAGTGCAGTTGGGGCAAGCGGAGCTGTTACGGGAATCTTATACGTTTCTATTTTGTTAAGGCCTGAAATGCAAATGATGATTTTGCCAATACCTTTTCCTATTCCTGCCTATTGGGTTGGAATAGGTTATATGATTTATTCCATTTACGGAATTCAAAAACCTTTTGGTAATATCGGTCATTCGGCTCATTTTGGCGGAGCCATAAGCGGTTTGCTTACCATTATTATTCTTAGCCCATGGGTAGCTTTAAGAGAGCCATTTATAATGATACTTATGATTTTACCGGTCTTGTATCTAATCTATTTAATGAGAAATCGCAATTAGTCAAGTAATTCGCTGATTTTTTGCCTTAATTCATAGCCGCGTAAGTCTTTTGCAATGATTACTCCATTTTCATCAACAAGTAAAGAACTTGGAATTGCGGTAATATTTAAACTACGAGCTATAGGACCACGAAATTTTTGAAGGTGAGAAATTTGGGTCCAATCAAGTTTGTCGTCAGCTATGGCTTTTGTCCAGCGACTTTTACTTGTGTCTAAAGAAACGCCAACTACTGTAAAACCTTTGTTTCGATAGTCTTGATAAACGCTTACAATATTTGGGTTTTCGAGTCGACAAGGTTTACACCATCCTGCCCAAAAATCAATTAGTGTTATTTTACCTAAATGATTGTAAAGTTCAATTTCACTGCCATCGGGCTGCGGTCCTTTAAAATTTTCAATAGTGCTGCCAATTCTGGATTTTCTCAATTTATTACTTAATTCAAAGGCTTTATTTGCAATATTCGATTGCTTTACGTTCTTAGATTTGGCATTTAACCAATCCGTGAACTCTTCAGAAGAAATTAAGCGCTGTTGCTGAAGATCAAATAAAAACCAAACAGAAAGAAGCGACTCGCTTTTTGAGGATGCGAATTCTCGAATGTATGAGATATTTTGCTTTTGAATATCTGCATATTTCTGGCGAATTTGCATTATTTGTTGTGGATTTTCATTATTGGAATTTTGCTCAAAGTCTAATCTTATTTCTTCTAATTGAGACTGGAAATACTTTGTCTTTTCAAGATAATCGCTAAGGTATTTATTTTGTTCTCCGCCTTTTATCCCGAGTGAATTCTCATTAACATTTACAGTTACTTCATCTGCATCTAGGAATAAGAGGGTTTGTAACTGTTGGTTTTTCGCCTGAAGTAGAAATAAATCCTGTGGATTTACAGTAAGAGAAATTGATCTATTTGAATTGGTATTTAGAGAGTCAATGAGCTTAGGTTGTTCAAGGTAATTTTGGCGAAATAAGTACAATTCAATGTCAATAGATTTAGATAAATCCTTTTTAAGACGTAGTTGCACCTCTCTTATTTGCTCTGTATCAGTCTTTTGAATGCATGAGCTTAAAAAAACAATACTAAGAATAAAAGTGGATATAAATACTTTTCTATTTTTTACAATTTTCAACAAAGAAATTTTCAACATTTATTTTAACTTAAATTTGTTTTCAAAATTACTAAAGATGTTGCAATTAAATTGGGAGAAATTACAGTCAGAACTCAAAGGTGAGCTCTATGTCGATGATCTTCACCGTTCTATTTATGCGACAGATGCTTCTGTATATAGGATAAAGCCATTAGCAGTTTTTTTTCCTAGGGATGCTGATGATATCAGCGTTTTTTTAAAATCGCTTGAAGGTACTTCGGTAGGAGTTATTCCAAGAGCCGCAGGCACTTCACTTGCCGGCCAATGTGTTGGTCCTGGAATTGTATTGGATGTTTCCAAAAATTTAAATGCTATAATTGATTTCGATTTGGAGGCAAAGACAGTAACAGTTCAGCCTGGTGTCGTTCGTGATGATTTGAACGCATTTTTAAAACCACACGGACTATTCTTTGGCCCTAACACTTCGACTGCTAATCGTTGTACTATAGGCGGAATGGTAGGAAATAATTCCTCCGGAACTACTTCAATTAAATATGGAGTTACAAGAGATAAAGTTCAAAAAATAAAGGCTTTAATGTACGATGGCACTGAAGTTATTTTTGAGGCTAATCCAGACCATGATAGTCGCATAAATTTTAAAGGTTGGCCTTTGAAAATTCACAAAGGTTTGCATGATCTTTTGTCGCCGCAAGAAGTTAAAGAAAAGATTATTGATGAATTTCCTGATTCAAGTATACATCGCAGAAACACGGGTTATGCAATTGATGAACTCATAGGCTCTGAATTTTTAAATCAGGGAAATAAACCATTTGACCTTACCAAATTGTTATGCGGAAGCGAGGGCACCTTGGCGATAAGTACAGAAATTACCATTTCTTTGGACGAATTGCCTCCAGAACACTCGGCAATGATTGTCACCCATTACAAAAATTTGGAATCTTGCCTCTCTGATGTGCATCCACTGATGAAAGCGGATTTGTATACTTGTGAAATGATGGATAAGGTTATTTTAGATTGTACAAAAAACAATAGAGAGCAATTAAAGAATAGATTTTTTGTTGAAGGAGACCCCTCTGCTTTGCTGATGTTAGAACTCAGAGCGTATTCTGTCGAAGAATTAGAATTGCAAATTAAAAATTTGTTGAAACTCATTGAATCAAGTGGACTGAGTTATGCACATCCCATACTGCGAGAAGAAAATATTTCAAAGGCACTTGAACTTAGAAAAGCTGGTTTAGGATTACTGGGAAATATAGTAGGGGATAAGAAAGCAGTAGCTTGTATTGAAGACACAGCAGTTGCTCTACCTTTTTTAAAAGATTTCATTTTAGAATTTTCAGCTTTGATGAAGCGATATAAGCAAGAAGCGGTTTATTATGCACACGCAGGTGCTGGCGAACTTCATTTAAGACCTATCTTAAATCTCAAAGCAAAAGAAGATGTTGTTCTGTTCCGTAAAATAACTACAGAGGTTGCTGAATTAACCAAAAAATACGGCGGAAGTTTTAGTGGTGAACACGGGGATGGTATCGTAAGAGCTGAGTTTATTCCTATGATGATTGGTCAAGAAAATTATGAGCTCATCAAAAAAGTTAAACATCTTTTTGACCCCTTTGGACGTCTGAATCCTGGAAAAATCACTGATCCTTTTAAAATGGATGAAAACCTGCGGTACGAAGTTAACCGTATAGAGCCTGAAGTTTCAACCTTTTTAGATTTTTCAGATAGTCAGGGCATTGTAAGAGCTGTTGAAAATTGCAATGGGAGTGGTGATTGTCGAAAGTCAGAGCACGCCAAGGGAGGAATGTGTCCATCTTATCACGCCACTAAAAATGAAAAAGACACGACAAGGGCGAGAGCAAATGCTTTAAGGGAGTATTTGACTAATCCAGCCAGTCAACAGTCCCCTTTCAACAGTAAAGAATTGAAAGAGGTCTTGGATTTGTGTATAGGATGCAAAGCGTGTAGCTCTGAATGTCCGAGTAATGTGGATATGACAACCTTGAAAACTGAATTTTTATATCAATATCAAGAGGCTAATGGTTATAAGTTGAGGGATCGTTTGTTTGCATTTAGTTCTCAGTTCAATTCAAGTCTAAAATATGCCTCTCGCTTAATCAATCGTGTTTACGATTCAAAAGTTTTAGCTGATCTTACCAAAAAATTCATGGGTGTAGCGCCTGAAAGAAATCTACCTCATGTCTATAATTTCAATTTCAGGAACTATCTAAATCAACAACGCATAAAGCCTATAAGTAACAAGGATAAAAAGATTGTCTTATTCATCGATGAGTTTACAAGATACATGGATGTTAATTTAGGGAAGGATGCCATTGATTTATTACTAGGTCTAGGTTACGAGATTACTCTTTATTTAGGAGATAGTGGCCGAACATTTCTCTCCAAAGGATTTTTAAAGCAGGCTAAAAACTGTGCCTTACAAAATGTGGAGTCTTGTTTTGATCTGCTTTCAGATTATGATGCCATCATTGGATTGGAGCCTTCGGCTATACTTTCATTTAGAGATGAGTACTTGAGACTTTTACCAAAAAATGAAAAAGTTCAAAAAGTAGCAAATCAAAGCTTTTTAATTGAAGAATTCATTTTAAACGAATACAATGAAGACTTGATACATAACTCAAATTTTAGCCAGAAATATGTTGAAGTTAAAATCCACGCACATTGTCATCAGAAATCAATTTCGAACTCAAAAATCACCTATGATCTTTTGAGTATTCCGAAGAATTATAAAGCGACTATTATTCCAAGTGGTTGTTGTGGAATGGCTGGCTCTTTTGGATATGAAAAAGAACATTATGATGTCAGTATGAAAATTGGAGAGTTAATTTTATTTCCAGCGGTAAGAAAAGCGAGGCAAGAAACTATTATCTCAGCTAATGGCACGAGTTGTAGACATCAAATCAAAGACGGAACAGGAAGAGAGGCCATGCATCCAGTAAGTATTTTAAAAGAGGCTTTAAAATAGTTGGGTACTACTCATGGACAAGCTCGTCTTGGTCACTAATGACTTTTAGTTCTCTAATTAACTCTTCTTTCTTTGAAATATCGTAAATCAATTCTTCTAAATTCATTTCTTTTAATTCTTCATCGCTGTAAAAGGGAGCAAGTTTCTCATGGTTGTATTGATATAACTTCCATCTTTTAAAACCGTATTCTAAGGATGTTAGATTTTCAACCCAATCGCCAGAGTTGAGATAAAGTACTTTTCCTTTATTATTGGTGTACCATTCTTTTTTAGGTTGATGTATATGACCACAGATCACACAATCAAAATCATTTTCTATGGCTAAATCTGTTGCTACTTTCTCGAAATTGTGAATATAAGAGATTGCTCCTTTTACACTGTTTTTTATTTTTTTGGATAGTGAATATTTCTCTTTGTCCATTCTTAGCAAGGTCCAATTTAGCATGCGATTTAGTAGAATTAATAGGTCATAACCATAACCTCCTAATTTTGCGATCCATTTGGCATTTTGAATAGATATATCAAAAACATCTCCGTGAAAAATCCAGGTTTTTTTACCATTTAAAACTAAGAGAAGTTTATCGACAATTTTAAGACTTCCCATGTTATTCCCTGAAAATTTTCTAAGCATTTCGTCGTGATTACCTGTGATATAGAAAACTTCTGCGCCTTTAGAGGCCATACCGATGATCTTCTTTATAACCTTGAGATGTGCTGATGGAAAATATCTTTTTTTAAACTGCCAAATATCTATGATATCACCATTGAGAATAAGTTTTTTAGGAGCTATACTATTGAGATAAATCAATAATTTTTCAGCATGACAACCATAGGTCCCAAAATGAAT
>TARA_B100001093_G_scaffold179371_2_pt1 | contig 11614 bp, 11 predicted proteins | sample TARA_B100001093 | Tara Oceans TARA_B100001093 (sample SAMEA2623116) | marine metagenome | biome: marine biome (ENVO:00000447); feature: surface water layer (ENVO:00002042); material: "saline water (ENVO:00002010), including plankton (ENVO:xxxxxxxx)" | depth 5 m
GTAAACCCTTGAACAATTATTTTGGAATCACTGTTTACTAAAACGCTCATTGAAATCAATTTTTAAATTGGTACAAATGTAATTTTTTGAAGTTGATTTTTAAAAACAATTTTTACTTTTCTTTTAGCATTTGAAGCAGTGCTGGCAATTGTCTTAAGTTGGCCAATTCTTTGAGTTTAGAACGTGACTCTTGTATGGGGGTCCCAAAATAAGTTTTAGCACCAGCGACTGATTTGGTAACGCCAGTTTGTCCTAAAATAACGGCTTTGGCCCCAATGGTGATACCGCTATTGGTCCCGACCTGACCCCAGATGGTCACTTCATCCTCAATGATGCAACAACCTGCAATACCGGTTTGAGAGGCAATAAGACATTTTTTTCCAATCAGAGTGTCGTGACCAACTTGTATTTGATTGTCTAGTTTTGAACCAGCTCCGATGGTAGTATCCGCAGTGACGCCTCTGTCAATGGTACAACCAGTTCCAATATGAACGTCATTTTCTATACATACACCACCACAGCTGATAAGAGGGTCATAGCCTTCAGGACCTTTTTTATAGTAAAATGCATCGCCACCTATTACAGTACCAGAGCCAATGATTACATTGTCACCGATCACAGCATCCGAAACAATCGTCACATTGGGATGAATCAAACAGTTTTCACCAATTTTCACATTAGGTCCAATAAAAACATTGGGTTGTAATTGCGTTCCTGCTCCTATTTTCGCATCCGGATCGATACTTTGCGCGGCACTGATAAAAGGTTTAAAGTGCTGTGAGAGAATGTTAAAGTCTCTGAAGGGGTCTTCTGAGACCAAGAGTGCCTTTCCCTTTGGACAGGGTATTTTTTTATTGATCAACACAACGCTGGCAGCTGAAGACAAGGCTTTGTCATAATATTTGGGGTGGTCTACAAAAACGATATCACCAGAGCGGACGACATGAATTTCATTCATCCCGAGCACAGGGAAAAAGGCATCTCCCACAAAATCACAATTTAGTATAGCTGCAATTTTTTCAAGGGTTTGTGGTACTGAAAATTTCATAGAAATTAGGCTTTGACTCTTTCTTTGTAAGTGCCCTTGGCCGTTTCGATTTTGATCTTATCCCCTTCGTTTATAAACAGTGGAACCATGATAGAAGCTCCCGTTTCAACAGTAGCCGGTTTGGTCGCATTGGTGGCCGTATTTCCTTTGATGCCAGGCTCTGTGGCAGTGACTTCTAAAATGACGCTGGCAGGCATTTCGACCGAAAGTGGCATTTCGTCTTCTGAATTGATGATGACCGTTACAACTTCACCTTCTTTCATGAGACCAGGATTTTCAATCGCTGCCTTATTGATGGTGATTTGGTTATAGTCCTCAACATTCATAAAGTGAAATTGATCACCCTCAGGGTAGAGATATTGAAATTTGTGTGTCTCGACTCGAACATCCTCAATTTTATGTCCCGCAGAGAAAGTATTATCAATTACTTTTCCAGTAGTGACACTTTTTAATTTTGTTCGTACAAAAGCAGGCCCCTTTCCCGGTTTGACATGTAAAAATTCTATAATTTTAAAAATATCGTGGTTGTAACGAATGCACAGACCGTTTCTAATATCAGAGGTGTTTGCCATAGTTTTAGTTTGATTTAAAGTATCCCTTCATAATGCCGCGGTGAGAGTTTTTGATGAATTGTAAAATTTCATCGCGCTCCGGAGTGGCTTCCATTTCAGCTTCAATAATTGAAGACGCTTGAGTATTATTGTAATTTTTTTGATAAAGCAATCTAAAAATCCCCTGTATTTCTCTTATTTTTTCTGTGGTATAACCCCGTCTGCGCAAACCAACAGAATTGATCCCTACATAAGAAAGTGGCTCACGTGCTGCTTTGACATAAGGTGGCACATCTTTACGAACCAATGAGCCCCCCGTTACAAAGGCGTGGTTTCCAATAGAACAAAATTGGTGTACAGCGGTCATACCCGCCAATACCACATAATCTCCTACCGTTATATGACCCGCAAGGGTACTGTTGTTCGAAAAAATACAGTTTTTACCAACCACACAATCGTGTGCAATATGACAATAGGCCATGATCAAACAATTGTCCCCTATAACGGTTTTCATGCGATCCGTCGTCCCTTTATTGATGGTCACACATTCTCGAATGGTGACATTGTTGCCAATTTCAACCGTCGTGTCTTCATCTTCATATTTAAGATCTTGTGGGATGCCAGAAATCACAGATCCAGGAAAAATATTACAATTTTTCCCAATGCGGGCACCCTCCATTATGGTCACGTTTGAGCCGATCCAAGTTCCTTCGCCAATCACGACGTTATTGTTAATGGTTGTAAAGGGCTCAATGACTACATTTTTAGCGATTTTAGCACCTGGATGTACATAAGCAAGGGGTTGATTCATAACTTGTTATTTAACTTTTGAAATTTGCGCCATCAATTCGGCCTCAGCACACAGTTTTCCATTGGCATAAGTAAATCCTTGCATATGACAGATCCCTCTCCTTATGGGAGTGATGAGTGAACAACTGAAAATCAGCGTATCGCCTGGAACTACTTTCTGTTTAAACTTTACTTTGTCAATTTTCATAAAAAAGGTCAAATAATTTTCTGGATCAGGTACAGTGTTTAAGACTAAAATCCCACCCGTTTGCGCCATTGCCTCAACAATAAGAACTCCTGGCATGACAGGAACACCTGGAAAATGACCTTGAAAAAAGGATTCATTCATGGTCACGTTTTTTGACCCAATGACGTGGTTTGGAGACAATTCAAAAACCTTGTCAATCATTAAAAACGGGGGTCTGTGTGGCAACATATCCATAATGGCATTGACATCCATCACGGGCGTTTGATTTAAATCAACTGCGGGCATGTTATTGCGGCGTTCAATCTTAATTATTTTGGTCATTTTTTTGGCAAATTGTGTGTTGACAAAATGCCCTGGCTTGTTGGCGATGACCTTGCCCTTTAAACGGGTTCCTATGAGAGACAAATCTCCAATGACATCCAATAATTTATGGCGGGCCGCTTCATTGGGATAATGTAAGTTTAGATTGTCCAAAATGCCATTTGGCTTGACAGAAATCGAGTCTTTTTTAAAAGCAATTTTTAGTTTTTTCATGGTGTCTTTAGACAATGGCTTGTCTACATACACAATGGCATTGTTTAAATCGCCTCCTTTGATCAATCCCTCTTCTAAAAGCATTTCTAATTCGTGGAGAAAACTAAAAGTCCTGGCGTTGGATATATTTGATTTAAAGTCTTTAAGAGTGGTCAAAGTAGCATTTTGAGTTCCCAAGACTTTAGTACCAAAATCGACCATGGTCGTCACTTGGTATTCATCAGATGGAATAATGGTAATATCACTTCCTGTTTCCTCATCGACATAGGATATGACTTCTTTGACCACAAAAACTTCCCTGAAAAAATCTAATTCTTTGATACCAGCAGTTTCCAAGGCTTCAATAAAAAATTGAGAGGATCCATCCATAATTGGAGGTTCCGAACTGTTGAGTTCAATTAAAACATTGTCAATCTCCAAGCCGACCAATGCCGCCAAGACATGTTCACAAGTTTGAATGGCAACTCCATTTTTTTCTAAACATGTACCGCGTTGGGTACTTGTAACTAGGCTAGCATCTGCTTTGATAAGGGGTTCTCCTTCTAAATCTATACGCTTAAAGGCATAACCAAAATTGGCCTCCGCAGGAATAAACTTTAAGACCACGTCTTTGCCTGTGTGAAGCCCCACCCCTTTTAAAGAGACGGGTTTTGATATTGTCGTTTGCTTAAATTGGGTTTTTGTTATCATTATTTGGTCTTTTTTTCAAGGGCCCCGATTTTTTTAGCGAGCTGTGGTAAATTTTTAAAATGTACATAGGATTTAAAGAAATCACCATAGTCAAATGCAGGGGTGCCCTGTAATAATGCATTGTCAGGAACATTTTTGGAGATGCCTGATTGGGCTTGAATCTTTACATTGTTACCAATGCTAATATGTCCAACAATACCCACTTGACCTCCAATTTGACAGTTTTGACCAATTTTCGTTGACCCAGCAATCCCGGTCTGAGCGGCGATTACAGTGTTTTCACCCACTTGAACATTGTGAGCAATCTGAATTTGATTGTCTAGCTTAACCCCTTTTTTTATCAGTGTACTGCCTAAAGTAGCGCGGTCAATGGTTGTACTTGCGCCAATATCAACAAAATCTTCTATGACGACGTTTCCAATTTGGGGTACTTTTTTATAGCGCCCACTCTTATCAGCTGAAAAACCAAACCCATCGGCACCAATGACCACATTGGCCTCTAAGTTACAGTGGTTTCCAATACTGCAGTCAGAATATATTTTAACGCCTGAAAAAACGGTAGTCCCCTCGCCAATACAGACATTGTCACCTATATAACAATTAGGATAAATTTTAACCTTGTTTCCAATTTTTACATTGTCTCCAACATAACTAAAGGCACCGATATAAACATCCGTTCCAAAAGATGCAGAGTCAGATATGTGTACTGGAGATTCAATCCCAGATTTATTTGACTTGATCGAATTGTAATGTTCTAAAAGCGTAGAAAAAGCAGCATAGGCATTCTCGACTTTTATGAGCGTGGTATTGATTTGTTTTTCAGCTATAAAATCTTTATTAACAATAGTGATGGTGGCGTTTGTTGAATAGATATGGGGCGTGTACTTTGGATTGGAAAGGAAGGTCAACGACCCTGTGGTCCCCTCTTCTATTTTAGAAAGTTTAAAGACTTCAGCATTGTCATCCCCAACGACTGTTCCATTGAGTAGTACTGCTATTTGGTTGGCTGTAAATTTCATACCACTGCAAAAATATAAAAAATTATCATAGCAGCGTTTTTGGACTGCAGATATAGAACCGCTTGTCTTCTTTTGACAAAGCTTTGATGTTGAGTAATTTGGATGTTTTTTTTAAAACTGAGGTTTTTCCATTTTTGTGAAGAATTAAAATTGGCTGTTCTTTGGGACTGTAGCCAACATTTGAAACCTCCCCCTCAAAAATAAAAAAAGGAAGGGCTGAATCTGGTATATGCAAATGGCTTTGGCATTGTTTTATAGCTGATTTTAAAGCGGATTTAACAGCTTGTTTGGAACAGTACTTGATTTTTAGTAATTGACGGTTTACCAGTCTTTTGGATAGACTGCTTAAAATAAAATCAGAATGATTTTGCCATGATTTTAATGCTGATACCATATCGAAATCGTCTAACATGGAAAATTTCTCTAAGATAGCTGGTGTCAGTGCGGATGGTTTTATAGCAGATTTTAAAAAAAAGTCTAAGGGAGCGCTGACGTCTAACGAAACTCCAGATTTAGAAAGCATCTTGGCACGTTGTAAAACTTTGATGGTCATTTGCTCGGCTACAACCCCTGTTTTGTGTAAGTAAACCTGCCAGTACATCAAACGGCGTGAGGAAAGAAATTTTTCTATAGAATAAACGCCTTTTTCTTCAATAACCAATTGATCATCAGCAACATTCATCATCGAAATTAAGCGTTCAGAATTTATATTCCCTTCTGAAACACCCGTGTAAAAGCTATCGCGTTTTAGGTAATCCGAACGATCCATGTCTAATTGTCCAGAAATTAACTGACCGAAAAATGGGCGGTGGTAGGCCCCTTTGAACATGGTAATTGCCAATGACAACTGTCCGTTAAATTCATCGTTTAGCAATTCCATAAATCTCAGGGATATAAATTCATGCCCCACCCCCTCAATCAAACTGTGTTCAATGGCATGGCTAAACGGACCATGTCCAATATCGTGTAAGAGAATGGCCGCATAAAGGGCCGTTTCTTCTGCACTGGATATTGAAACTCCTTTAAATTTTAAAATTCGAACTGCTTTTTGCATCAAATGCAGACTGCCCAAGGCATGCTGAAATCGGGTGTGATGGGCACCGGGATACACCAAATAAGACAAGCCCATTTGAGTAATTCTTCTAAGGCGTTGAAAATATGGGTGTGCAATCAAATCAAAAATTAAAGCATTTGGAATGGTAATAAATCCATAAATTGGATCGTTAAATATTTTGAGCTTATTGTTAGTATTCAATCGAATTAAATTTTACTTTAGTAGCAGTGCTGTAAGTTTGATAAACAGTTTGTAAAAATACTAAAAATCAATGGACTAAATTTCTTAACAGCTGAATTTATGAGAGAGATCAATGTTTTGTGGGTAGATGATGAAATTTCATTTTTAAAACCACATATTATTTTTTTAGAGAAAAGAAACTATAAAATAGAAGCTTGCCAGAGTGGCTCTGAGGCGATTGAAATTTTTAAATCCCAAGATTTTGACATTGTATTTTTAGATGAAAATATGCCTGGTTTGTCAGGTTTAGAAACACTCTCAGAGCTCAAGGAGATAAAATCTAACATTCCCGTAGTCATGATCACTAAAAGTGAAGAGGAGTACATTATGGAAGAAGCCATCGGAAGTAAAATAGCCGATTATCTTATAAAACCCGTAAACCCCAATCAAATCCTCTTGAGTTTAAAGAAAAACTTAGATCACAACCGATTAATTTCGGAAAAAACTTCTTCAAATTACCTTCAAGAATTTCGGAAGATAGCCATGGAAATGAATGATGTCAATTCATATGAATCTTGGGCGGAGTTGTATAAAAAATTGATTTATTGGGAATTAGAGCTAGAGAATTCCCAAGACGCAACCATGTTAGAAATCTTAGAGGCTCAAAAAATGGAGGCTAATTCACAATTTGCAAGATTTATCGACAAGAATTATCCCTCTTGGTTTAAAGATGAGAATGCACCTGTTTTGTCCCATACGCTTTTCAAGGCTAAAGTAGCGCCTGAAATTAAAAAGGGGCAACCTACACTTTTAGTTGTTATTGATAATTTGCGTTATGACCAATGGAAAACAATGGAGACCACCGTTAACAAACATTACAGGACTCAAAATGAGATGCTATATTTCAGCATTTTGCCAACGGCCACACAATATGCGAGAAATGCAATGTTTTCTGGGTTAACCCCTGCTGAAATGGAAAGCCGTTATCCCAATTATTGGAAAAATGATACGGATGAGGGTGGAAAAAACTTATATGAAGATAAATTTTTGGAGGCTCAACTTCAACGCTTAGGTCTCTCTAATATTTCTCACGAATACATAAAAATAACCAACTTAAAAGCTGGTAAAAAATTAGCTGAAAATTTTAAAAGTAAAAGTAAAAATGATTTAACGGTTGTGGTTTATAATTTTGTTGACATGCTATCACACTCAAAAACAGAAATGGAAGTCGTTAAAGAGTTGGCATCCGATGATAAAGGTTACCGCTCTTTAACTCAAAGCTGGTTTAATAATTCTCCATTGTTGAATATTATAAAACAGGCTCAGCAACTAAATTTTAAACTTTTGATCACCACTGACCATGGCACCATCAATGTGAAAAACCCCTCCAAAGTAATTGGCGATAGAGATACCAGTCTCAATCTGAGGTATAAAACTGGGCGTAGTTTGAGTTATGAAGCCAAGGATGTACTGGCAATCAAAGACCCCAGTAGTGTTGGCCTTCCTTCCATAAGCATGAACAGCACTTTTATTTTCGCAAAGAGTAATTTATTTTTTGCCTACCCAAACAACTATAACCACTATGTCAGCTATTATAAAAACTCTTACCAACATGGCGGGATCTCTTTGGAAGAAGTTTTGATTCCCTTTGTTGTGTTAAATCCACGTTCCTAAAAATGACAATTCAATACTCTTTGGATAAAATTGAGGAAGCTGCTAAGAAATTAATTGCAAGCTGCAATACAAAAATCCTTCTTTTTCAAGGCCCAATGGGCAGTGGTAAAACAACTCTAATTGCTGCGATTTTAAAGGTTTTGGGTTGTGACTCAAAAGCCTCCAGTCCAAGCTTTTCGATTGTAAATGAATACCCATTAGAAGATGATATTGTTTATCATTTTGATTTTTACAGAATCAAAAATCAGCGTGAGGCACTCGATATTGGGGTCGAAGAATATTTTTTTTCTGGTCACTGGAATTTAATTGAATGGCCTGAAAAAATAGAAAATCTTGTCCCCAAACATCGGACTCTTGTAAGGCTTTGCGTTTTATCAAATAATACCAGAACGCTAGAATGCACAGAAATATAAATTGATTAAAACAAGTCAAAAAAATAATTGTAATTTGCAATAACAACTGAACATTATAATGCAAAAATCAATCTCACCCTTTTCAAAAGCTCAACTAATGCCCAAAGAAGAGCGGCTTGAAGTTTCAAAAGATAATGTGCAATTGCGTATCGGCTTGCCAAAGGAGCGTTCCTACCAAGAAAAGCGCATCTGCTTAACCCCTGACGCTGTATCGGCCTTGACCAACAATGGACATCAGGTCATTATTGAAGCAGGCGCGGGAAATAATGCGGCTTTTGAAGATAAAGAATACAGTGAGGCGGGGGCTGAAATTTCGAACGACACTGCTAAGGTTTTTGCTTGTCCTGTTATTTTAAAAGTAGAACCCCCTACCCTTGGTGAAATTGAAATGCTTAAACCCAATGCCATTCTAATTTCTGCACTGCAGTTAAAAATGCAAGAAAAGGCCTATTTTGAGGCTTTGAGAGAGAAAAAAATTACGGCCCTCGCCTATGAATTTATTAAAGACAACGACGGTGCGTTTCCAGCCGTGCGGCAACTCAGTGAGATTGCTGGTGCCGCTTCGATTTTAATCGCTTCTGAGATAATGTCAATAACCAATGCAGGTAACGGTTTAATGCTTGGAAATATAAGCGGAGTGCCGCCGACTGAAGTTGTCATAATTGGGGCAGGAATCGTAGGTGAATCAGCCGCTAAATCAGCCCTTGGATTGGGGGCCAATGTTAAGGTGTTTGACAATTCTATCACTAAGTTGCGTTGTTTACAAGCCAATATTGGGCAGCGTGTTTACACCTCTACCATGCAGCCCAAAAATTTGATGAAAGCCTTGATGCGATGTGACGTCGCTATCGGAGCAACTAAAGGGAAAAATAGAGCTCCTGTTCTGGTCAATGAGGCCATGGTGGAGTTGATGAAACAAGGGGCGGTTATTATCGATGTGAGCATTGATATGGGGGGCTGTTTTGAAACCAGTGAACTGACTACACACGACCATCCCACCTTTGAAAAACACGGAGTTATACATTATTGCGTTCCTAATATTCCAGCGCGGTATTCCAGAACTTCTTCGGTTTCTTTGAGCAATATATTTACGCCCTATCTCTTACAAATAGCTGAGGCTGGTGGCTTGGAAAATGCAATTCGTCAAAACATGGGTCTTAAAAATGGGCTCTATGTGTACCATGGCGTAATTACCAATAAATCCGTTTCAAATTGGTTTGATTTGGATGCAAGTGATTTAAATCTATTAATTTTTTAAATCTAAATGAAGTTTATTCATCGACTTGGTTTTTTTCTGGGTGGTTTTTCTATCGGTGTTGTTTTTCTAATGTTTTTTCTCTCTGGGAAAAAAACCAGTTGTGCCTATGGGCCAAATGCCCGAGTCCTTAAAAACATCAATTGCAAGAAAATCAGATTTGATGACCTCGCTAGGCTGCGTGCAGAAGCACTTCAAATAGATTCTGTCTCAGTTTACACTGCCCTTAGAAAGGGAAAAGTGATTTTTAGTGACAGCAACACCCAATTGGACAGTTGTAAAGTCTATACAATTCAGGGCAAGGATCTAAAGCTGAAAGTTGAAAATTGTGATCAAGTAGCCAAAATCTTAGATCTGAGTCGAAGAAATTAAATTTTACGGCGTCTCTTTTCTTTTTTTATCAATTCTAATTCGCGGTTGGTCTGACCGGCCACTGAAGTATTTTCTTCAGCTCTGCGAATCAAATAAGGCATCACATCTTTTACCGGTCCAAAAGGTAAATACTTGGCCACATTATATTTAAGTTTAGCTAGATTAAAACTAATGTGATCACTCATCCCAAGCAATTGACCAAACCAAACCCTTGAATCTCCTTTGCCAATGTTTTCACATTCTAAAATTTCTAGGGCTTTCAATGTGCTCTTTTCATTGTGAGTTCCCAAAAACAGATGAATGTCATCAAGGTGTCTTAAAATATATTTTAAACAACTGTCAAAATTTAGATCGGTATCTTCCTTTGTGGCACATATTGGTGAGATATAATCCAAGGCCTTGGCACGTGCCCGCTCTTTTTCTAAATAGGCACCTCGAACCAATTTAAAGCCCAATTTAAATTTTTGCGCCTTGGCCAGACTGTGCAATTCTTTGAGTTGATCCAAACGGTCCCATCGATAGGCTTGAAGTGTATTAAAAACGACAACGCTATCCTTGTTGTAAATTTTCATAAGGTCCAAAACAAACCCATCCACGGCGGATTGCATCCAACTTTCCTCAGCATCTATTAGCACTGCAATATTATTGATTTTTGCATGTTTACATATGCTGTGAAATCGTTTTTTAATTTTGGACCACTCTTTAATTTCTTCTTTCGTTAATGGAAGTGAATTGCTTATCTTTTCATAAATTTTAAATCGACCTACTCCACTGGGCTTAAAAACTGTAAATGGCATGGCTTTTTTTTGTGCAGCGAAATCAATCAGTTCTAAAGTTTTAGCAACGACAGAATCAAATTGGATATCGTCTTGTTTGCCTTCAACGGAGTAATCTAAAATACTACAGACATTGCTGCGATACATCATATCAATTTTGGGCATACAATCCAAAGCATTGACTCCCCCACAAAAATGATCAAAAACGGTAGAACGAATTAAACCCTCCACGGGAAGCCTGGTTTTAAGAGCAAAATTAGTTGCAGCGGTCCCAATGCGAACCAAGGGTTGATTGGAAATCATTTTAAATAAAAAATAGGCGCGTTCCAACTCAGAATCTGTTTTGAGTTGAAATGCAACTTTTGTATTGTTAAAATCTAATTGCGCAACAGACATAATTATTGACAGCTTCAAAATGTTCAATTCAAAATTATAGATTTCTAATAAATTTCATACTATATTTGAAGGACAAAATGAAATCAATTCAAACACCGTTCTACGAAGTCCACTTTGGCAGGTATGCAGCAACAACGCTAAAGACGTATTTAGAGAAGTCTAATTTCACCAAAGTCGTTGTTGTAGTTGATGGCAATACAAAGAAACACTGCCTGCCTCATTTTCTAAAAAACAATCCTGATTTAAAATTCGAAATCATAGAAATTCCGGTTGGTGAATCCCATAAAAATATTGAAACATGTCTTTTGGTATGGCGGCAGTTGAGCGTGCTTGAAATTGATCGAAATTCACTTGTTATTAACCTTGGGGGCGGTGTGGTTACAGATCTTGGAGGGTTTGTGGCCGCTACTTTTAAACGCGGGTTAAAATTTATTAACATTCCTACATCGCTGCTTGCCATGGTCGATGCTTCTGTAGGTGGGAAGACTGGGATTGACTTGGACCATTCCAAAAATCAGGTTGGAACCATCACTTTTGCAGAAATGGTACTCATTGACACTTTATACTTAGAGACCCTTCTTAAAACGGAATTGCGCTCTGGAATGGCGGAGATGTTAAAGCATGGATTGATTTCTGACCGAAATTATTGGAACCA
>TARA_B100001093_G_scaffold502913_1_pt1 | contig 11597 bp, 8 predicted proteins | sample TARA_B100001093 | Tara Oceans TARA_B100001093 (sample SAMEA2623116) | marine metagenome | biome: marine biome (ENVO:00000447); feature: surface water layer (ENVO:00002042); material: "saline water (ENVO:00002010), including plankton (ENVO:xxxxxxxx)" | depth 5 m
CACTTTTTGGCTGCTGATTCTGATGGAAATGAGCAATTGTCAGTCGAAGAACTCGCCGTAGCGACCGGCACCTCCATCGAGGAAGCAACCATTCTTCACCAAGAAGCAGATACCGATGGTGATGGTTCTGTTTCTCTCTCGGAATTCATTTCATCCCCCGCAGCTGAGAAAACAATTGGACTTCCAAAGCCAGTTGCTCCCGTCCGTAAGCCGCTAAGTCAACAACCTCAGCCCGTCAAACAGGAATCACAACAACCTCCCGCAGCACAACCGCAGCAGCAGGCTTGGAATCAACAACCCCAGCAACAGCAAGGTTGGAACCAACAACCCCAGCAACAACAAGGTTGGAACCAACAACCTCAGCAACAACAGGGTTGGAACCAGCAACCCCAGCAGGGATGGAATCAGTCACAACCGGCAGTCAATGTACAACCCACGATCCGTTCAGGCGTGCATTGCAGAGGTTGCGGTATTGGTTTAGACCCATATTGGCGTTTTTGTCCGATTTGCGGCACGCAGAATGCGGGACAATAACTACTCCAATAGGACGAATGAACCACTTTCAAGGACTTGCGTATCGTCGAGCCAAACATGAGCATTCTTCAAGACCCCTGGAATGTGAATGCCAACTGCTGAGGTGCCACCTAGCGCAGTGTTATCACCGACTGAGAAATAGCACGTTCCGAGCCTTTTTTCGTCCTCTAAAACGTTACCACACAAGCGGGCTTGTGGATTCATTCCGATTCCGAATTCCGCCATGGTCCAGACATTTTCTCGGTCTTTTGTCCGAAGGCGTTTGGCGGCTTCACCGAATTCTTGACGGATTGCTGCAGCGATGGTTCCACCTTTGACGTCCATCACCATCCCATTTTCGATGATGAGCGAAATCGGTTCATCGACTAAATTTGATTCCCATGAACCATCGATGACCACCGTTCCGTTCATCGTTCCCTCTCGGGGCATGATGAACGCTTTTCCTGCCGGAAGATTGGTTATCATCCGAGGTCGATTACAGATTCCGTTGTCGTCGTATTTCCACTCTCGCCAATTGACTTCAAACGTCACATCAGTACCTTCATCTGATTTCACATTGACAATTCTTCGGCGTCGGAAATGCGGTCCAAGGTCACTGATGAATTGCTTCACCTGCTTGAAATCTGCCGACATCCCTCCTCTGCTGAACATTTCATTGGTCATACCCGGCATTGTTGCAACACGCGCACCCTCCCGAAGGGCCTGGCGAACTGCCCGCGTGTGTGTCAATGAATAGCGTGTGGGGGCAATCACAACCTGCTGTTGGCGCATGAGGTCGGAAACTGGACTCGGTGGTTCTTCACCATGATGACGCGCTTTGGGCATGACGATGAGCAGAACTCGATCTGACCGCTCGCTTGCTGCTTCATGCAGAGCCTGTCCGATATCTCCAGTCGTTGGATCGCATACGATGAGAACATTTTCACCTCTTCGGAGGTCCATGCACGTTTTGACGACCATTTGAGCACTTTTTTTCAGTTCGAGGGCGACTTCTTGCGGTGTGAGTTCCTCAAACGGGGGGTCGGCAAAACGTGTCGCATCGGGAATTACTTCAGACGATTTTCCATCGATAGTATCTCCCGTTTCAACGGCGTCAACAACGACCTTGAGTTCATCTTCATCGATTTCAAGTGGCGGTTCTTTCTTCGATTTACGAGAGAAAGGGCGCGCCATGGTGAACGGTGTATGGCTTCGGACTTCAATGTGTGGCAGTTTACTCTTTTTTTTACTGATACTTTTCCAGTCGTGCGAGTCTTCATGACAGATGAACGAATCGGGGTCATTATGGAGACCTATGAAGCGTTCATTGGACGCGTAAAAGACATACACCGACTTGGTGCACTGCAAGGGCATTTGGGATGGGATCAAGAGACAATTATGCCTGCTAAGGGTTCTGATGCTCGCTCAGATATCCTTTCATGGTTGGCAGCAGAAAGCCACAGCCGACTGACTGACCCAGCAATGGGTCACTTGATTTCTGAGTTAGAACGCAACGAATCCCTTGACGACGATCAGCGTTCGAACGTACGTGAAATGCGCCGTTCGTACGACAAAGCAGTGAAACTCCCTGCTGAATTTGTAGCTGCGTTTGCGAAAGCAAAATCCGAAGCACTTTTGGCATGGCAGAAAGCAAGAGCGAATTCAAATTTCTCCGAATTCCAGCCACACCTCGAACAATTGGTCGGTATGACAAAGCAAAAAATTGCTTACTTTGGAGGAGAAGGACAACCGTATGATGTTTTATTGGACGAATTTGAGGTTGGAATGAAAGTAACTGATTACGACCCTCTGTTTGAAGGACTTAGGGCCCGATTGGTACCCTTGCTTCACAAAATACAGGTTGCCCAACACGAACGACCGGACCCAATACTCCCTGAATCACTTCGCTTTTCAATTCCTGCACAAACAGCGTTTTGCTCGCATGTCGCTTCGAAGATGGGCTTTGATTTCGATGCAGGTCGAATGGACGCATCTACGCACCCATTCTCTGCAGGACTTTGGCCGGGAGACACTCGCTTTACAACTCGATTCGATGAACGTGACCCCTTTTCGTGTTTGTACGCAGTCATGCATGAAACGGGTCACGCTCTGTACGAACAAGGTCTCTCGAAGGGGCATTCGATGACACCGCGTGGCGATGCAGTCTCATTGGGTGTTCACGAATCCCAAAGTCGCTTTTGGGAAAATCAAGTCGGACGAACTCCAGCTTTTTGGAAAGCAGTACTCCCTTCGTTTCAAGAACAGTTCCCTGATGCACCTGACTGGGATGCAGCAACCCTCAATCGAATAGCGAACACGGTTTCAACCGGTTTCATTCGCGTAGAAGCAGACGAAGTCACGTACAATTTACACGTCATGTTGCGGTATGAGATTGAAAAGAAAATTTTCAATGAAAATTTGCCGATTGAACAACTCCCAGAAACGTGGAATGCTATGTTCGAGGAATGGTTTGGAGTTCAAGTTCCACACGACGGTGTTGGATGTTTACAGGACATTCATTGGTCGATGGGTGCGTTTGGATACTTCCCAACCTACACGCTTGGCAACCTCTATGCTGCGCAATTACTGGAATCAATGTCCGATGACTTGGGTGACCTTGACACGCTTATCGCAACCGGTGATTGGTCTTCAATGCTGCAATGGTTGCGTCCTCGCATCCATGAACAAGGCAGTAAGCATACACCCGCTGAATTGATTGAACTTGCCACTGGCAGTCCACCATCTCCAGAACCCTTCCTTCGATACGTCGAAGAGAAATACGGTTCTCTGTATGGATTGGAATAATCACTCTTCTTCAGTTCCGAGCATTGAATTCATTCGAGCAGTCAATTCATTGATGGCGTTCATCAAATCGTCGGTTCGGTCGTCTTCATGCTGCGTTCCAAATGATAGTCCAAGCATCGTGATCATAGCACCTGACAGCATAATCACTGCAGGCATGAATACATCCGATGCAGTCATCACTTCATCTGCGGCTTCCATCCATCCGAGCAGTGCTCCAATGATGAAAACGCTAAATCCAATGACTACCTGTTGATATCCTTCTCCAAAACTTTCTTCTAGCCAACTCATGTTGTTTCCCCAACCTGATGAACTAGACCGAGTGTATAATCCTATCGCGATATTTGGAAAATTACCGAAAAATGGAACTATTGCCACGGTGCCATGATGATTGGCGTTCCAACCGAGCCTTTTTCGACCAATAATCGACCCTTCTGTCCGGACTCTTCAGACCGTTCAAAGACAGGCACTCCTGCGACGATTGTCACCGCTGCCCAACCGACTAACTTCTTGCCATGGAATGGGTTCCACCCAACTCTTGCCCATGAATGTTCATCCTTGACTTCATACTCTTTCTCCATATCAACCAGAACAAAGTCAGCATCAGCACCGACCTCAATACGACCCTTGCCAATCATGTTGTAACAATCTGCAACGTTGGTCGACATCCATCGCGCAACTTGTTCGATGGTGCATCTGCCTTGCTTGGCGTGGGTAAGCATGACTGCAAGGGATGTTTCGACACCTGGCATGCCACTTGGGGCCTTAGGGAATCCTTGTGACTTTGCATCCAGAGTATGGGGTGCGTGGTCGGTCGCCATGCACTGAATGGTTCCATCTAACAGTCGCTTCCAAAGCGTTTCCTTGTCCTGTTCATATCGAATCGGTGGGTTCATTTGTAGACGTGTTCCGTGTTGCTTGACATCTACATCGGTGAAGGTTAGGTGCTGGGGGAGGGTCTCTGTAGTGATCACTCCGCCACTCCCGGCTTCGGAGGGCAGCGAGGTAATTCCATTCAACCAGTCTGCTTCAAGTCCCGAAGTGAGGTGAAGAATGTGGAGGCGATGGTTGTGTTCTTGGGCAAGTTCAACCGCTAATTTCGTGGCCAAGAGTGCAGTAGTATCGTCCCTCCATTCCGCATGAGCTGCAATATCGGTGCGATTCTCATAGGTGGGGTATCGCTCAACGAGCCTTTTTTCATCTTCTGCGTGAACGGCAATCAATCCCGCAGTTTTTGAAAATATTTCATTCAAAGCATCCCGTTCATTGACCAACAGTGTTCCGGTTGAAGAACCCATGAATACCTTGATTCCACAAATACCGGGAATTGCAACAGGTGAACCCGGGGTACCGACTGCCGATTGTAAATCGGTGACGTTGTTGGGTGTTGCACCGATAAAGAATCCGTAATTGTTGACACATTTGGCAGCAGCAGAGTCCAGTTTCATCTGCATTCCAGGCAGGTCTGTAATCGCTGGATTGTTGTTCGGCATATCGAGAAACGAGGTTACTCCACCACTGACTGCAGCCGCAGAACCGCTTTCGAGATCCTCCTTTTCCGGTTGACCCGGTTCACGGAAGTGAACTTGCGGGTCAATGACACCGGGAAGCAAATGGAGCCCAGTTCCATCGATGACGATTTCACCGTCTTCAATTGTGAGTTGTTGCATGGGGTCAATTGTTTCGACGATTCCATCAACTACTCGTACATCTGCTACGGTTGTTTCATTCAGCATGACAACTGTAGCGCCGGTAATAAGCAGGTTTCCTTGATGGTGTTTCATCTCCATAGAGGGGGGGTGAGAGTAACTACTCAATGAACTCTCGCCTTTCCTTCATCGACGACGCGCAGCCTTTGGGCGAAATGCGTCGCATACGGAATCAACCGTATCGATGTACGGGCCACCAATGAGGTCCACGCAGTAAGGGACCGCCCTCCAAACTTCGTCGATGGTCTCTCGAATGGATTTTGGTCGGCCGGGTAAGTTGAACATTAAACACGAGCCACGTATTCCACCTATTTGCCGGGAGAGGATTGCCGTTGGGACATACGAGAGAGATATCGACCGCATCTGTTCTCCAAAGCCGGGCAGAATCTTTCCACACACCGCTTCCGTTGCTTCTGGTGTCACGTCGCGTGGTGCAGGACCCGTTCCACCGGTTGTCACTACGACGTTGCAGCCGTGCCGGTCAGAGAGTTCGATGAGCGTCGCTTCAAGAGTCGATTGGTCGTCCTTAACACATCGGTAGTGAACCACTGACGGGCTGGCAAGGGCTTCTTTGAAGAACTGAAGGACAGCCGGGCCCCCTTCATCGATGTACTGTCCCGCGCTCGCTCTATCGCTCACGGTGACGATTCCAAGGATGACTTTTTCACCGCAATGTCCGACAGTGCCTGAAAGGTGGTGGGTTTCTTCCATGTACGCTCACCAGTTATTGGTCGCCGTACTTGGCTTGGATGTTTGCGTGGAAGTTATCAAGCAGGGTATCTTCGAATAATTCTGTCTTTCGTCGCATCTTGGTCGAACGGATGTGCAGGAATGCAGCACCGATGAAGACGATGATAATCAGCGGGATTACCGCTTCTAACTTGTACTGATGCATGAATTTGACAATACCTTCTGCGGTGTAAGCCCACGTAATCGAGGCGATTGAACCACCAATGAGCGTCGCAGAAAGCACGCGCATGAAATTCATTCGAGATAACAAACCGAGCATTGCTCCGACCAAGACCCCCGACGCCATGAATGGAATCCAAACGAAGACAATCAACCCCCAGAATCCCCATTTGTTGATCATCTCACGCTTTTCATTGGCCATGTATTCGACCGTCGAAAGTGTGTCTCCGAGTAATTTTGTTTGCAGCATCTTTCCGCCGAAACCGTCTTGTTTTGCAACAGCAACAATTCGTTGATCGTTCTTCACATCGCGCTCAACTCGCCCCGCACCAGCACGCTCTGAGAGGGTTGAAACCTGGTTGCGGGTTTTGACGACCAGTTCTTGTGAACCGAGAAGGTCTGCATTTCGATTGGCGATGAAGCGATGCAGTTCGGTTTGAATGTCGTCGCTGGTTTTCTGGAAACGGAAGTAAGCAAAGCGTTGGGTCGGGCGGAAAATGACCGATACGAAAATCACTCGGTCGTCGCTTGTCACGACCGCAGCTTCCATGTTGAGGTCGTTTCTGCGGGCGAAAAACAGTTCGAGGCTTTCTCGGACTTCGTCTTCGACTCTCGATAGCGTGTGCAGTTCGGAGAAGAAATCAGCATAATTTGGTTCATCATCACCTTCCGTGTGTTCCGCAGATGTGCCGATTCCGACGCCCGAATCAAAGTCAATTGCTTGATTGACACCGATTGTTCGAACGGTTAATTGCACGGGCTTGAACACTCGAAAGATTGCAAATTCTTCAAGAATTTCGCGCAGGACTTCAGCTCGGACATCTTTGCTGTCTGATAGCGTTGAATCGGTATTTTTGTACGGTACCATGATGTCAATTGACAAATCCCTCGGCTCAATTTTGTACAACTCCCAATCAATGTCAATACTCAAACGGTTCGCAGTTTTGGTAATGGTATCTTCTACAAGTCGAGTGATGTGCAGTCGAGAGAGGATATCGTCACTGTCCTGATGGTAGACTTTGTACATTAATGGATAGATGACAAGCAGGGAAATAATCGAAAGTGAGAGAGATGAGAATGCCATCCACCATGCAGGGATTCCAGCGGCACCACCTGCAAGCATAGCCGTTTCACGTCCTCCACCGAGTTCCGCTCCGATCAGAACATAGCCCCAGTTACCAAGGTCTTGGATTCCCCAGCATGAACGTGCTCCAGTTTCGGTCAACCTGACTTGATGCTTCGTTTCATCATCGATGAAAGGAAGGAAAGCGAAGGTTTGCTTTGAGATATCAAGTTCAAATTCTATGTGCTCGTAAAGGGTATCCCCGCCTTCAACAACACTGGCGTTTGAAATATCTGATTGGTTGTAGACAGTGATAGAGAAATTGAGGTCGTAGTGCCCTTCTTCGAGTTCATCGAATGGTGCAGAGAAGTAGATTCTTCCCGGAGAATCTCCTTCGGAGTCCTCAATAAACTTGATTCGATGATCGGACTGACTCCACTGGGCTTCACCGTTCTCAGGAATCAAGTCAATCGTGTAACTGCTCATTCCGTAGCCGGACGGTAGGTTGTATCCATTCATCGAGAAGTGTCCTGCGTCTTCGTTAGGGAATATGTGAATCCAAGGTTCATCGGTGATTTCTTCACATTCACCACTGATGTCGAGGAAGGTTTGGGATGCAGAGTGGTCAATTGTGGTTGAATTTCCGAGTGCTCCAGAGGTCATCAAAAAAATAAGAAGCGCGTAGATAATACCGTAGAGAATACCGCCAGCAAGAACGAAATTCTCTTTCTTGGCTAGGAAACTGCGACCTGAATCTCCACTACGGCGGTTGCGTATTTCGGTTAGTTCTTTGCTAACCTTATCTGACCCTTTAACCTCGGGCTCGGAGTGCTCAGAGGCTTCGGTTTTTCCATGCCCCGCCTCGCCCATGGTTAGAGCAAGAGGTTTTACCAAATGAACCCAACGATGTAACTTCGTCGAATAAGTGGTTAAACTCGTCTTTCGCGTAGCGTAAATCGAGCCGCATGAACGGTGGTGAGGTGGTGGGTCAGGCCGGACTTGAACCAGCGACCTCGGCATCTTCAGTGCCGCGCTCTCCCAACTAAGCTACTGACCCTCGGATGTCGCAGAACCCCTGCCATATCAATGCTTTCGCCCTTGAGATATGCGATTTTGAAGAGTAGAAATCTCATTCGATACCTGAAAGAATTACTTTTTGGGCTTCAAACAAAGCATCCAATCCGCCATCAGCACGGCTGAGTAAGGCCATGAGTTCTTCTCCAGAGAAGGTTGATTCCTCACCAGTGCCTTGGATTTCGACATACTTTCCGTCACCTGTTTTGACCACGTTCATGTCAACATCAGCGTTTGAATCAAGCACGTAATCAAGATCGAGGAACACTTCACCATCGATGAGGCCGACTGAAATCGCTGCAAGGTCGTGAGGAATTACTGAGTTTTCGTGGTTTTCTCGTTCGGTTTGCGAAAGGGTTGGTGGCGTCCACCCACTCTTGCGCTGGTCTTCAGTTGGGCGCAGGTCTATCGGCAAACAGACTCCTTGTGCAATCAAACGTCGGACCGCTAATCGCAGAGCGATATTGGCAGCGGTAATCGAAGCGCATCGAGTTCCACCATCGGCGTTGAGTACGTCGCAATCGACGTTCAAAGCAATCGGGCCAAGTGCCTCTAAATCGACAGCTGCACGGAGTGAACGGGCGATGAGTCGTTCGATTTCTTGTGTGCGTCCTTTTGCTCCACGTCGCTCTCTGCGGAATCTTGAATCAGTTGAACCCGGTAAAAGTGAATACTCTGCATGCACCCATCCCTTGGATGAATCGCGGGGAAACCAGCCTGGTAATCGCGCTTCTTTGGTACAGCACACGAGAATTACAGTGTCGCCTTGGCGGTAGAGAATCGATGCGAGTGCGTTCGGAGTGAAATCAATTTCAACCTCGACGTGTCGCATTTCGTGTGCTTCTCGGTCTGTCTTGAACTCTGACTTGAATTTGGCCATACCTCGGCCAGCACCTCCTCATCATCAAGTCTTCTCTTTGAAACACTCTTGGAAAAGTGCCCGCACATTCAAGAATACCGTGTCTTTGGGTCAATCATGGGGCCTACCAAAGTTGCAATCTGTGGTGTGGCACGAACGCCTATTGGGAAATTCATGGGTGCTCTATCAAGCCTCAGTGCAGTTGAACTCGGTGTCTTAGCAGTCAAGGAAGTGTGCAATCGTGTTGGAATTGATGCTGATACTGGCGTTGATGAAGTGATTTTTGGGCAGGTGCTTCAGGCAGGTGCAGGTCAAAACCCCGCTCGCCAAGTCGCCCTTGGTGCAGGCCTTCCGGTCACGACGCCGTGTGTAACCATCAACAAAGTCTGTGGAAGTTCGTTGAAAGCTGCAATGATTGGTGCCAACAGCATCCGTGCAGGAGAATATAATGTGGTCATTGCAGGTGGAATGGAGAGCATGTCCAACGCTCCTCATCTCCTCATGAACCATCGTAAGGGTTCGAAAATGGGCAATTCTTCGCTGGTTGATTCAATGATTCATGATGGATTGTGGGATGGATACAACGACCTTCACATGGGTAATACAGGCGAAACAATTGCCAATGAATGCAACATTTCTCGCACTCAGTCCGATGAATACGCTGTCCGCAGCCATCAGCGAGCATCTACGGCCCAATCGAACGGATGGTTCGATTGGGAACGCTTCACCATCGAAGTCCCCCAGCGTCGTGGCCCTGCTCTTGAAATCTCGGAGGATGAAGGTATCCGGTCTTCAACCGACCTTACTTCATTGTCAAAACTTCGTCCGGTCTTCCAGTCTGAAGGACAAGTGACTGCAGGAAATGCGAGTACATTGAACGACGGAGCGAGCGCCATTGTATTGGCCAATGCTGACTATGCGCTCTCTCAAGGCTGGGAAGTTATTGCTTATATCGAAGATTACTGTACCAGCGGAGTAGCACCAGAGCGGGTCATGAGCGCACCAATACCAGCGATTCAAACGCTGCTTCAACGCAACAGCTTGGATGTTTTGGACGTCGATGTTTACGAACACAACGAAGCATTTGCATCTGCCTCCTGTGCTGTTGCTCAAGAGATTGGTATTCCGGATGATCGTTTTAATCTCCACGGTGGTGCAGTGAGTCTCGGCCATCCGCTTGGTTCAAGCGGTACTCGTTGCCTCATGACCATGCTAGGAGTGATGCGCCAAAACGATTTCAATTCTGGAATTGTAACCCTTTGCCTCGGAGGGGGCAACGCTGTTGCAATGCTCGTTCGGCGCGGCTGAAGCCCGCCTTGAGACCAGTTTTTCACCCAGTTTCCGACTGTGGGTATCAAATAGGGTCGTGCGACGGCCACAGATGGAGTGGGAGCATGGTATCGTTCAGTGACCTAGGAATTGAACCTGCTTTGGTCAATGCTCTGAACAAGCAGGGTATCACTGAGCCCTTCGAAGTACAGTTGGAATCGATTCCAGATGGGATGCTCGGCAAGGACGTATGTTGCCGTGCCCCAACTGGCTCGGGCAAGACGTTAGCGTTTGGTTTACCTCTGCTCACTCGAACCGTTGAGGCAGAACCTCGACGACCCACCTCGTTGATTCTTACGCCGACCCGAGAACTTGCCGAGCAAATTTTTAACGTTCTTGACCCCCTTGCCGCCGAAGTCCAACTCTACGTACATGCAATCTACGGTGGAGTGTCCTATACCAAACAATTCCGAGCACTCGACCGAGGCGTCGACGTGCTGGTCGCATGTCCGGGGCGCCTACTCGATTTGCTTGAGCGAGGCGCAGTATCTCTGGATGATGTCGGGGTTGTTGTTCTTGATGAAGCAGACAGAATGGCTGACATGGGTTTCATGGAACCGGTCTGCAAAATTCTCGACCAGTGCAAAGCAGATCGGCAAACGATTCTCTTTAGCGCCACGCTCGATGATGAAGTCGCAGATTTGGTACGAGATTACCAAACCAATCCCGTGACCATTGAAGTTGGTCCAGAAGAAGTCACAATGGAAAGCATGACGCATTTCTTTTGGCTTATTCCGAATTCCAAAAAGTCTGCAATTTCTGCCGAAATCATTCGCAAGTGCGGGCGCACCATTATTTTCTGTCGCACTCGAATGGGCGTTGATCGTGTCGGTGATGAAATGCAGTACGAGGGAATGGCCATTGAAACGCTGCACGGTGGTCTATCCCAACGGCAAAGAGATGGCGCTATGAAGCGATTCCAACACGGTGAATGCATGGCACTTGTTGCCACAGATGTCGCAGCTCGAGGGATCGACGTCCAAGGCGTCAACTGCGTTATTCATTACGACCCTCCTGAGAATGGGAAGGCGTACAAGCACCGAAGTGGACGGACGGCTCGAGGTGGTGCGTCCGGAGTCGTCATTTCACTGGTCCAACGACCCCAGAAAAAGATGTACAATCGCATTCAGCGGGACGTCGGTATTCACGTTGAGTTTTCACCTCCGGAATTCACTGACCTACCCGAATTTGAAGTGGAATTCATTGCTGCAGAGCGCCGACAACGTTCGAATCGAAACGATTCCAGAGGCGGCGGCGGAGGCTACCGAGGTGGCGGCGGTGGCGGCTACCGTGGCGGTGGCGGTCGAGGAAATTCAGGCGGCGGTCGTGGTGGCGGAGG
>TARA_B100001093_G_scaffold302069_1_pt1 | contig 11596 bp, 4 predicted proteins | sample TARA_B100001093 | Tara Oceans TARA_B100001093 (sample SAMEA2623116) | marine metagenome | biome: marine biome (ENVO:00000447); feature: surface water layer (ENVO:00002042); material: "saline water (ENVO:00002010), including plankton (ENVO:xxxxxxxx)" | depth 5 m
AAACAACAATCGCAAAAACTTTTAGATGTCCTCACTTTTTGTATTTCTACAATTTCTATTTTTGTCGGTGGGATAGGAATTATGAATATTATGCTAGCCTCTGTAACAGAAAGAATCCGAGAGATTGGAATTCGTAGAGCCGTTGGAGCGACAAAAAAAGACATCCTCTTACAATTTTTAACAGAATCGGTAACGATCTCAGTAGCAGGAGGGATTCTTGGGATCCTTCTCTCTGTAATAGGCATTGTTTTTATTTGTTCTTTACTGGATCTCCCAATTGTATTCTCCAAAATTTTATTTATAATTTCAGCGGGAGCTTCCACTGTTATTGGGCTGATATTTGGAATCTATCCAGCTTGGACTGCTGCAGACAAAAACCCTGTTGAAGCGCTTCGTAATGAATAATTTGCATCCATTAAAATTTAAAGATTGAAGAGACCCAATAATCTGTCTAATTTTCTAATCTTGTTCATTTGTAGGGCCTTTAGCTCAGCGGTTAGAGCAGTGGACTCATAATCCATTGGTCGTCGGTTCGAATCCGACAGGGCCCACCAATTTCCATAAAGCACTTAGAGAAATCTAGGTGCTTTTTTATTTTTGGCAGTGGTCTAATACTGGTCTAATTATTAGAGTCTCTTTCAACGTAATTAATAAGTTACTTTCAGCAGTTCAAGAGCGCTAGCTAATTTGTTGAAAAAATTTTCTGCGAATAACTCCTTTAGGTGCTGAATGACATAACCAAGAATTACTCTCCAACTCAACGACTCTTCCCATAAGTTTATAGATTAAATAGGTAATTTATGTATTAACTCCATGTATTCTGATAATTTTTGGTATCGATTTATGGCTTTCTGTATGGGTTGCCGTTTTTCTATTAAGTTCAACAATTTATCTTTATACGAATTTTTTGATATGCGAAGCTCCAGACTACTCCTTATTTGGTGTAAATAAAATGCAGGCATTTCTATTTGCTTTTTCTTAAGTTGAGCCTTGGCATCTCTCCAATCTTTTAGAATAGACTCAAGCAGAGAATCCGCCTCTTCCGCATAAGTGAAGAAGTCATGTAAAAACATTTTTGAAATCATTGGATTAATTCTAAAAGCAAAAGCAGGAGCAAAGGAAAAGCAAGTATCCAATTTATAAGAAGAAGGTGCAAGTATACCTCCTTGGTAAAAGAAGTCTCTTTCTGTAGGATCTAGAAGAAACTCATGAATGGTTCTTTGGGATAAATTTGAGCAAAGCCACTGATCCCATTGATTGTATTCAAGTTCCTTTCGAAGATCCAATTCATCATCAAAATTTTTTATATCTCCAAATTCGATAGCTAAAATTTTATCAATATCATTGCTCTTGCTTTCCAATATTTCAGGAGATAACTCGAGTAACTTATAGCAATCGTGTGCAGTATCGTAGAGCACCAAGTAAATAGCTTTGATAATTTTGTCTAAAGGAAATCGCGTCCACTGAAATTCATTAAATATTTCCTCATTTTCCGGCTCATTATAAAAGTCCACTAGTTCTCCAATTTCGCAAATATCTTCCAATTGAATACTCAGATATTCATAGATACCTTCTCCTTCCTGAAGTTCCTTTATACTCAATCTTAAATTTTTATCGACTTCGAACACTACCTCAAACTCACGACCACAATCACTCAGTCCCCATATGCCTTCACTTGGCACAAATTCGTTGATGGACGTTATGGGTTTATTCGGAACAAAACTGAAAGAGTCTGTTATCTCATCTCGATCAGGGTGGAATAAACTTCCAATTTTATTTTTCTCGATATGGCTTAAGAGTGACTTTAAGTGGTAATTCATTTGGCGTTTTATTAAATTAATTATCTTTAAAAGCGTAAATCCTGCATTCCCTATCCTTCGAAATCAGTCGCATAATGCCTCCAGAAATTTCCACAATCCATCTTGTTGTATTTGTTTTTTTGGCACTGTTTCCTTTAGTTTTCTTCATTCTGGTTCTACTTCTGTTAACAGTAGGAACTGACTTCGACTCTTCACATATAGAAAAGATAACTTGTCGGTCATGGAAATCACTACGACGAAATTTATTAATACCATTACACTTGACCTTAGATGTATCCATACCGGTAATACGAGCCACTTCTCTCTTTGCATTACTAATCAAATCTTGCATATTGTGGTTATGCTGTCTCGAGTCCTGATAATTAATAACAATACCTTCAAGAGATCCGGAGGATAAAGAAATAACCGTTTTTAAGAAGTCATAAAGGCAATCCAATGCCTGATTATCATGCAATGCATAGGGATCTTCTATTTGAATGTGTATGAGCTTCTCATCCTTCAAAAATCCCAAGTCACGCTTAATGTCTCTTTCCTGACCCGGGTTATACATTTTTCTGAATAAAGTTTCTTCAGGAATTGGCTTTAAGGTAACTGCAGGTTCTTTTTCTTCAAGCTCAGACTCCAATAATGCTTTTTGCTCACTCCATAGAGTATTTCTGAAATGCAACCTTGAGTGAATTGGCTCATTAAGCAAATTGCGGGAGATTTCCAACTGATAGTAACATGAGAGCGTTCCCTGTTCTTCTAGCAAAAACCTTAATTTGTTAGGGTTTTCCATTTTACTGTTAGCGATATCCCATGCGAATAATTTTAATTTGCCATCTTTACAGAATGGCCTGAGCCAATCAGCTAGATAAACAACCAACTTATTGCTGGGATCAGTAAAATCGGGATAGACCTTGACACATAAATGAACCGTTTTCCCCGAATCTATTAAGTTGGAGATAGTTTCCCAAAGAGGAAAATAATCCTCTATTTTCTTACATTCTTCATAGTCAGATTTAAAATCTCCCAAGCAGGGAGCAAAGAGGTACGCTTGATTGCAACTTTTCAGCTTCTCATCTAAATGATCTTTATCTACAATAGAAATTCTATCCGATTCTGCGAATGCATCTAGTTTTTGTTGATCAACCTGCTTGATCCACTTTCGTGCATCTCTTCTTCTGAAGTAATCCCAATAGATTTGATTCGTATAGCTACGAATACAATGACTACAGCCATTCGTGCATTTATTTTCGCAATCCAGTAGAGTCGCTACAGATCCTATCATGTCGCTTTGTGAATAATCCCTATGATACATTTCCACATATCCAGCACCCCCCGGAACCGTATCATAAAGAACAATTTCTAGTGTATCAGGAATCAACCACCTAAAAGTGCCAGCTATCTCCCCTTCACTAATCTCCAGTTGGTCAGATACCGTCAATCTCATCGCTTCTGTAACTGTTCTAGCTACCTCATCCTTATAGTGAAAGAAATCTTCAACTCGCATGTTAATAGGCATTTCGATTAGGCGTGCTATTCGGATTTGCAATACATCAGTTCTGAATTGGTGTCCAAAATCTATAGGTCGTATGAAATCTGCCTTACGAGTACAATCGCGTCCCGAATACGGTTCCTTATGTTTAGCAAAGGTAATTGAGAACGTATCATCTTTCTTTTTCATATCTTGCGGTTTGACATATTCTGCATAACCACAAGAACATTTTTTGTATCCAAGCCCCTTTCCTTTATTCACAACTAACAATGTTCCATCTTTTGCTGTTTGAATGCCCCATGACATTCCAGAAATCGAACCATATTCAAATAAATAGTCTTTCAGCGAGCTTATGAGCTGCACTTCCTGAGCAACAGGGGGTTTAACTCGCGTAAGATTTGGGGACTTACCTTTATTATCAGCAACGGATGTAATAAAACTTCGAGGTTCAATAAACACCCTAGGCTTATTAAGATCATCTCCACACTGATCACACTTTCTCGGAAGCTGATAATTGGCTTCACCAATCATAATATGCCTACAAGATCCACACTCATTGTAATAGCGATCTGGCATAAAGTGCTTAGGATAATATCCTACGCCACTACTCGTCCAGACCCGGCCATTACTTATAACCTCTGCACCGGGAGCATACTCTGTGATTCCAATTTTTGCATCGCGGTCAAGGTTGATTTCACTATCCCACGGATTACCATTCCTTTTGCCCGGTTCCAGTATTTCGAGCCTAATATTATCGACTGGAAAACTGTATGTAGGGATAAGACCCATTCTGGATAGGTAGTCGATCATCTGTTGTGCAGCCCACCTGTAAGCTTTTTTTAAGCTCCTCATCGCACTATTTTGAACCTTTGTATTCAGACCACCATCCGACTCTTCTCGAAGCTTGGTATATTCGTCAAAATAGAATTTGTATCTATCAGCAAAGGTATCACATACATCACATACTGACCCTATAAACCTTTCTATCAATGCCTCTCGGCTAATTTCTAACCTGTTTACTTCATCTTCCTTAAGGCTATCCTTCACTAAATCAAAGAGTTTTATTGCTCTATCTAGATATATGGCTGCAGCGGAACTGTTAATCCATTCTTCTATATCTGCTTTGAAGAGGTCTTTCTCAGTAGAACCATACTTAATCTTGGTTGTATCTTCAGGTGTGGGTTGTGTTTCAAGATTTAAAATCTTCGATAATCCAAAGAATTCCCCGATTTGAGGGTTAAACCTGGTGTCTTGACTATGCACATCTCTTAAGCGTACCAAGTAACCCGATATTAGCACCGAATATTGATGTCTCCTAAATAATTTTTGGTTCAATAGGTGCACAAATGGTGTTTTCGGGTTTTTAGTCAAAAAGCTATCCACAGAATCGTAAATATTTTGATCATATCTTCGGTGTCTAGCATAGGTTACACTAACAGGCGCGGCTTGAGCCCGTCGTCCCGCGCGCCCTGATCGCTGTTGATAATTGCTAATATTTGGCGGAACATTTCTAAGAAAAACACCCTCCAGATCCCCAAGGTCAATGCCCATTTCCATCGTAGTAGTGCAACTGAGAAGGTTTACTTTTCCCTCCTTGAAACTATTCTCAACTTTCTCCCTAATTCCGGTGGATAAAGTAGCAGTATGTTCCCTACAAACACAGCCAAATAAATTATTAAGTTCATGATAGAGATATTTATAATGATTCTGTTTCAGTTCCAACTCTAGTTCATCTTCAGCAACAACATCCAGGGTCCCCGAACATCCATAGCGGGAACACTTATTATCTATGTGGAAGTGTGTGTTATGCGTACATTTATTACAGCGATAGATTGTAGCTGTATCCGGTCCAGCATAATTAAATTTAATAGTTTTAAAATCTAGCACCATCCCGGGGTGACCTTCTTTTAGAGGTTTCAGCAATCCTTGTTCTCGGAATAAACCCCAGGCGGTTTCAACAAACAATTCCCATTGAGTTATTTGTAATTTTTCATATAAAAACTCGTAAATGCGGTTTTTATAATAGCTCCCATTGGCTTTCTTTTTAGGTATTAACTTATACAATACGCCCTCCATCTCTTCGATTGAGAAACAGCGATTGGGCTGGTTCATAGACCTCCATATAAATTCATCCGTAGAAGATATTCCAGCGGGCATCGATATTGCACGTTGTTTTCTGATATAGTCCAATATCCACCTGAGAATAAAAAACCGAAACTGCTCCAATCTAGGCGGCAAAAGATTGTTTAACTGACTATTTTCCGCTAAAGACTTAAGCTTCCTATCATAAGTCACTTCTACTAAACCGAGATCCTCTAAGACAACTTGAGAGCCACTTGGAGTGCAGAACTCATACAGTACCCTACCACCTAAAATCGTCTCTAGATCATCCTCCATAGGGATTTCCCCATCGATATCCAAAATGCTATTTCTCAAGTCAGATAATTCGATCATTTCAGGAATCAACTTCTTATAGCTCAACGTTTCATTCTCCTTGAGCGCATTTAAGATCGACCAGCGAATCAAAATCTCTTCATGTCGTCTCTGAAAACTCGGAGCAAAAAACGCAGCATCCTGTCTATTGTCACTAAAAACAAGTAAATTCCTTCCTTTTCCAGGCAAGAGGTAATTATTTGACTTATTGTCAGGTAAAGCCGCATAAAGAACTTCTGCCACGACTTCAGACATAGCTTGGTCTCCAGGGTGAAAAGGACTAATAACTTCCTGACGGTAATCATTGGTTCCACATGAAACACAATGCGATACAAAATGGTTTACATTATGTTCATCCTCATTTTTCGTTGAATCTTTAAGCGGTATTAACTTCTGTGTTTTAAACAAGTCATTGTGATTTTCACTATCATCAATTTCTCCTACTTCGCACTTACCTGTGTTCACATTAATGACGCACTCTACGACAAAGCTATCATTATGTTCGTCTTTTTCCGATTCTTCTGTGGTAATAATTTCTTCTGAGGGTTTTAATCTGAAGATTTCCCGCGCCCATTTTTCGTTGGTATACATAGGGCGTTTCCCTGAGAGGAAATTATTAGAGAGATTCCTATATGCTTCAAAATAGATCTCACCGCATTTTCTACAGGTCATAAGTCGAAAACGGGGTCTTTCGGTTTCTGGATCAATAAATTGGCTCGCTAATTTGAAATCGCTAAAATTATCGAAGGAGCTTGGAGACAGAGTAATGGTTGCATCTTCAATGCCTGATGCAAAAATGTGATACCTGGCAGGAAGTAGAGGATAAGCATGAATATTTTCTCTGATAGAAGAGGCAACGGATATTAAAGCCATTAGTCCCTGCAGTCGTTTATAAGGATCTTGTTCTTCTGAAAAGATGTTATTAGCAGCATCGTAGATATTAGTGATTTTCTTTTTTAATAAGATGTCTGATAATTCTCGCAGGTGACGATCTATTACAATTCTTTCCGTTATTTGGTGAAAAAAACTATCCCCATCTTTTAGAGAAAGCTGAAGGTTATTACTTTTCGCAGCCTGATTCCACTCTGCTATCTTTATCTGCCCTTTTTCATCACGGGGACTATTCTCGAGAGATTCGGAAACCTTATGGATTTGAACCCATTCATCAGCAGATATATCAGCCTTCTCACTGTTATTTGCTCTTAAAAGATAATGTGGTTGCCTCTTGGCAGAGATTACTTGAGTGAATGGAAATCCAAATAAATCACCCGCAAAACGAAGAATCTTTTTCTTTTCTTCTTCTTTTTCGGATGCCAAACTAGCACTGGTTCCAATGCATGTAACAGAAGAAGGATCAGATATATACTTAGACGCAAGTTTACGCAAAAGAAACGCAACCTCTGTAGCCTGAGAACCTTCATAAGTATGAATTTCATCAAGAACAATGTTTTTAATGTCACAATGACGAAACAGGCGCTCATTCCTCGGCAGAAGTAGCAGGTGTTCTAACATCGCATAATTTGTAATTAAAACATTTGGCGGAGTATCAAGCATCTCATCCCTGCTTAGCAACCAATTGTCGGGGATATTATTACCAAATAACTCCTGCACAAATTTTTCACCCTTAAGCTGTTCTTCAAACTTATTCCTTTTCCAAGTTGAGTGAGTCTGACCCGTATATCGTCCAACAGTTATTCCATATTGTTGTAGCTCCGCTACTAACAGCGGAACGATACGATGGTACAGTTGATCATTCGCTAGAGCATTTAGCGGATAGATAAGAATAGCCTGAATACCCGGTTTCTTCCAGTTCGCTTTTAAAAGTGCATCTACAACAGGAAATAAAAAACATTCTGTTTTTCCAGATCCGGTTCCAGTCGCAACAATTACATTTTCTCTATTTTCTACAGTAGCACGTATTGCAACCTCCTGGTGAGAATGTAGTGGCCTTGAGAATATATCAGCATTCATTTCAGCAAAACCAATATCCAATAAATCTTCTTCCACCAGCTGTTCAAGACTCTTTCCTTTTGGAAAATCTGAAAGCGTTTCTAAAAATGGTCCCTTGACCAACACATCTCTACTGGATAAATGCTTGCTGGTTATTTTTTTCAATTCAGGGAAGCGATTGCTTACTGGCAAACTAGTCATCAGGTAGCGCTGAATCCTATCCTGTAGATCCTTATGGAGTTCGAGGGGGTTTATTTCTTTCATAGCAGTATGTGCGTTAGCGTGTAACTATTTCCCAAAAAAGGAAATAAAATGCAAAGAGTTCTGGGCTTAAGCTAATTACTAAAGATAGGTTATAATAAGCCTGATAGTCGTTTTCATGTTTATGTTTTAGTAACATATCCATTTTCTCAAGATATTCTGTTTTTGTTATATGTTTATTTGCATATAATCTGGAGAACCCTGTTATGATAAATAAGTCATTGGATACAGATTGAAGTAATGAAGTTTGATCATCATCAAAAGGGAATGTTAGATCCAGAAAGTTTGTTGGATAATCGATACGTGCAAAGACATGCTTTAATTGCGAAATTCTATCAGACATTGTTTTTAATGCAGCATTAGACTGACTTAATATCTTTGAATAATCCGTTCGTATCATTGCATTCCTTTGTGGAGTCAGCCTTATTCGAAGTTTTTGAAGGCAATACAAGTAGTGACTGGGCGATAATAGTTCACCTGGAGTTATTAAGCCTGAGGCTTCATCTAGGTCCCGTGCCTTTTTTCCTAGAGCCTCTAAATATTGTTGAAAGTCGAATTTTTTGAAAGAACTGCTACTTTCTTGGATTACTGCATTAAAGTTTCCAAAGTGCTGAAGCAATTCAATCAAACTACTACTCAATGACCCTTTCATCTGTTCAGATTGAACATAAGCTAGTAAATCTTTAGCATCTCCAACCTTGTGCACTTCTTTTAATGTTCGTGGAATAATTCCATGACCGGTTAGACCATTATCATATTTCTCTGCATCCTCTGAGATGATTTCTAGATGACTACCAATGATAAGTTGAGTGTAAATGCTCAATTTCCGAATTCCTTTTTGGCAGAGCCCATGAACTCCATATCTCAAAATGGTATTCCTCTGATCCATACTAGCCAAACCAAACGACCATTGGCATAATACTAAAGTCAGATGCTGTATCCAGTGGGCTGCTTTCCAGACTGTCCCATGATATTTATAGAGGTTCAATAGCTGGATTTTTTCCAACATAAGTATCAACTCATGCTCTGTGAGTGTATAAATATTTTGCCTCACATATTCCAAGCAATCTTCATCTTTGCTAAAGCATGCATGCAACAATTCCTCCCAGAAATTAGTTCCAGAATCACTTTTTAAAGACGGCGCGACAAGTATCAACCTTAAACTTGATAGTGAATGTTTATCTGCAATCTGTAACTCCACCCATTCATCTGATTCTTCCTGTCTAATTTCAGGTGTGATCTGGTAAACAGATGTCTTGTATTCATCTATTTGTGATGAGATCTCTATTTTCCAGTCTTCCTCTTCGTCAGTTACTCGTACGTTAAGCGTTGTAGATTCATCTAGAAACAATATACCACAACCCTCTTTGAGTTTAATATCTATCGATCGTTTCTCTTTCTCAGATGGCTTTAATTTATATATATTTTCAAAGGTAATTCGTAGCTGTGAAAGGATGCTTTTATCGACAACAAACTTAGCATAATAGTCGAGTTCCAGATCATCCTGCTTTACGTGTAGCTCCCGGGCTATTGAATACTGTGCAAATCGGAAAAGCACTCTTCGTCTCTTTGTCTTGCTATCTTCAACTTCAACTTTACCTGATCGACCGAATTGAGCAAGTATTGAGGTGGATCGCAATGTATAGTTTCGCCTGTTATTGCTTAGAGTGCATATCAACTTGTCATTACAATATATATTCGCAGGATCAATATCTCCGTTGTGCAGGGTAATGATATCGGGTTGCGTTGGAGCAAATCCTAAACACTCATACTCATCAAGTATTCGTGATTCTGTTGTACCCTGTTCGGTGATATATGCATGGATCCCTGGGCGATTAAAGATAAGTGGGGCTTCAATATTATTTACATATATTTTTATCTCAGAGCCCGAAAATTGAGCATTTGGTATCAGGCTATTTGCATTTTTCTCAACATCTATTGATAATCCATGATCAAGATTATTGGGTAAACCGTCACAAACAATTCCTTCAGCTTGGTTTATATATTTAAGACCTTTCCAGTAGAAGAATCTTCTATGAAAAGATATACCAGATAGGCTTGCTTCTATCTCAATCTCATAGATTCCATAGTCTAGCTCATTTTCAAATTGGCACCACTGTGTTGCCAATGGTATTGAGAGCATCGCCTTGTCTGATGCAGGGCGCGTAATCTCAGAAGAAAACAAACGCTCAGTATTTTTGTTGTTTACTGAACAGAACCTCAAAGAAATTAGTGAATCTTCCTCTAAATCAACAGTTGGAACATAAACATCAATATTGATTGCAGGATCATAATAAATCTTCAATCTATTCTCTGTCTGTATAAATCCTGCTTCACTATATAGATGGAAGCAGGGTTGATTTCTTGGATGGAATTCGAATGTGCTATCTACGGTATTCAGAGTGAGGATACTTCGATCAGGAAAAGATTCATATTCCGTGTATTTATTACTCTCATCAAGCTCATAGAAGTATTCATCTTCATTACTACTATAAGCTTTTTTTGTTACGAGATAATAATTCCCATCAGGTATTTCATACCTTAGGGTTTCTGGCTTGTTAATTCGTATAACTTGTTTTCCAGTATCCTTTTTAAATAACCAAAGTGGGTTCGATCCATCTAGCTGAATAAATATTACAAATTTCTGATTCTCCAGATCCCCTTTTAGGTTACATAATTCGACTTCATATTTCGACTGGTTAGGAGGGATGGGCAAATCGGTAGTTTCTAGACATGAATATCGTTCACCATTGCAATACCAGTAACTATTATCTCTAGCGATACGAGAAGTTAATTGGGGTAGTCGGATTAATACTGTCTCTTGTGTTTGAGAAAAATATAAATGCGGGCTTTTAAGCCTTAAGCCTCTCCCTATATGCTTGAAAGCATTCTCAACATCTTCCTTTAAATGGTGCGGCAGGAGTTCATATCTTTGATTAATGTAAGCACTCAGTATTGAGTTTCCAACAAGATGTCCAGCATCTGATATTAGTATCTTTTTTAACCGGGCTTGTGCAGCAGGTATGCCATCTGAAAGACGACATACATAGCTCCTCATCTTCTCTTCATTATCTGGGTCAGGTAACGGGTATTTCTTAGAGTCTCTTTGTATGCGATCAGTCAAGTGGGTGACCCACCCTGGAACGATACCTGCATGAGTCAGAACAGGATCGAGAAGATTTCTGTGTCCGTATTCATCCACTCCAATTTCTGCAACCAACATTCCAAGCCTTCGGGTTGCCTGAACAAATAGGTTACAAAGTTTTTCGCGTGCAGGTGCGGGTATTTCTATTGAAAATGACTTCGTGAAAGAACTCCAAAAATTGCCATGATTCATTTCCCGACTTACCGCAACTGACATAGCGTAGCCAATAAGTGCAGGATGGACAAGGAGGTATCGACTGAGATATTGGTGATCTCCGTGGCAACTATTGCATACCAGTTCTATTATTTTCTCCTGTTCATTTTCAGACACAGGCAGAAGTCCAAATATTTTGCCATCTCCGACTTCTTTAATGTATTGATTGATTAATGTGTTTGCTTCTTCAAGAGTATTCATGGGGTCATTAATAGAGCATGCTTAACAATAAATTACAGTGTATAGATATGATGAGATATCCCTCGAAAACTTTAGATCTAAAACAAGCTTATGTGT
>TARA_B100001093_G_scaffold155072_1_pt1 | contig 11581 bp, 5 predicted proteins | sample TARA_B100001093 | Tara Oceans TARA_B100001093 (sample SAMEA2623116) | marine metagenome | biome: marine biome (ENVO:00000447); feature: surface water layer (ENVO:00002042); material: "saline water (ENVO:00002010), including plankton (ENVO:xxxxxxxx)" | depth 5 m
GTGTATAAATAGTAAAAATCTATTTTTATATTCATTTTCATCTATTGATTTTCATCTATTGATTTTCATTATTCATCCAGGTTCAAGCATCCTTCTATTAAATATCTAGATCATAATCGTCATCGTGTTCTTCTATGACATGATTTTGCATGTCCACCATTTTATCGGACAATACATTTTTCATTTTGAGATGTTGTACGGAACATTTATCTACCATAGAATGTTGCTCTTTCATGAGATCGTTCAAGATATCTTGAGGATCCTTGGATAAATCTATTTGATCCTTTTCCACGTTGTCTTCTTCAGGCTCTTGTTCGTCTTTGCTCATTTCTTGGTATTTTTGTATTAAATCATTGGTGTCTACATATACTTGGAATGATGATGTGCCATAGTATCCTTCTTGTCCACACATGATGTTGGCGGATACGCCTCGCATGCGATCCAGTTCACCGTGTTTCGCCGCCTGGAGGAACATTTCCGTGGTCTCTTCAAAGGATGCCTTCGCAATGGGGCCAATGTTGTCCTTGTTGATACCATGTCGGAAAATACTGACCAGCTTTTCATTGGTGGTCATACGATCGCATAGTAAGTGGACGTGATGATGATTAATATAGGTATCGTCAAATTCCATGACATCTAGAATTTCGTTGAATAAACACTTTCGTGCCGCCTCAATGCCCAACACGGCATTCATTTCCATAATGTCATTAGAAAAGGTCTTATTGACATCAATGTCGTCTCTTGCCAAAATACCCAGTAAATTAGAACCAATCGTATCAAGCAAGTACACGCTATTCTTTTCATAATTTCCGGTTTCATCTTTGAACTCTCGGTATTCTTTGATCTCTCGTAAGTTTACCTTTTCTATGTCTTTGACACCCCGAACCACAACATCATGAATGATCTTTTCCATGAAGGACTTTACATAATGAACGTGATCTTCTTGGCTAAATATGTTGTTTTTGTTTTTTGGAAATACATTCATACGAATGCGGAATACAATCTTATTGTTGCTGTTGTAGTCAGTGTAGTAACAGTCAATGTTATTTCCAAATTGCTCTTTCAATGTGTAATGGATGTCTTCGTTCGTCACATTCATGTCAAACATGATGATTTCATTCATTTCAATGCGAATGATCCAGTGATTGATCTTCTCTTTTGACTCATCTTCGTCTTCGTCGTCATTGTTCTCGTCATAACAATCCTTGATGATACTTGAAAACTCGTTGTATTCATTCATGAGGGCATCGTCTTCATGTATGAGGGTTTCACTGTCACTCGGCTCGTAATAAATCTCTGCCTTTTGAATCAAATCCACCAGTCGCGTGTGTTCAATTTCTGCCGCAATGTCGTAGGCCTTTCGCTTGTCCGTGGACTCTTCTTGTTTCAAATAAATAGTGAGCGAAGGATTCTTTAATTTCTTTGTCAACGTGAGGATCTCTTCAATCCGGGGCACACCACGCGTCACGTTTGATTTACTAGATACACCCGCATAATGAAATGTATTCAGTGTCATCTGTGTGGTCGGCTCACCAATACTTTGGGCGCTGATCATTCCCACCATTTCACCGGGGTTCACAATCGCCTTCTTGTACATGTGAATGATGGTTTCGCACAAGAAGTGAATCGCATCTCTGTGATATTTGTGAGTGTGAATCAAATAATGGGGGTTCATGTAATACGTGTAAACAATGCGGAATTTCTTGCATGGCTTGAATAGCTTTTCAAGAATGAGGTATTTGCGATCAATCACTTCATAGGCTTCCATGGGAGTGATGTCGCTCACATTGGACGAGGTAATCGAAAAACGTTGCTTTGTGTTTTCAATCAAATTCAAGAAATGGATGGGTAAATAAATCTTGGTATCGTCCATGTGATCGTACACCAACTCAATCATCTTGCGACGCGAATCCAACAAATAACCAATATCCTCTTTTGAGCGGACCTTTATTTTCGGCAACTCTTGTTTGAATCGCTGAAGGGTTTTTTCTTCGTAGATCAACTTCAAATATTTATTGTCTATCTTTGTGCTGTTGGAATCTTTAAACGAGTAACTGTATCGCTCGTATATGGAATGAATGTCTAAATCTAATAAATCAAACTTCATGGTTTCAATGTGAGTCGTGTCAAAACTAGTGCCACCGTATTTGAATTGAATCACCTTATTCAAACTGTTGCGCACCGTATTGTCATACATGACTTGAATGTCTTCCATCCCCTTGATCAATCGTCGCTGGATATAACCCGTGGTGGATGTCTTTACAGCCGTATCAATCAAACCAATGCGCCCACCCATTGCATGGAAGAAGAGTTCATCAGGCGTTAATCCACTGATGAAAGAACTCTCTACGAAACCACGCGCCCGCGGTGTGTCATCAAATTGCTTGAAGTGAGGAAGCGTGCGGTTCGTGTATCCATATGGAATACGCTTACCGTCCACATTCTGTTGACCCAAACAAGAGATCATTTGCGAAATGTTCAGGTTATTTCCCTTGGACCCACTGGTAACAAGCGCAACAAACCGGTTGTTTTCATCCAGGGACTTGATACCCAAGTTACCCGCTTCATTAGATGCTTTATTCAAAATATTATTGACTTGTGTTTCAAAGAACTCCACATTTGTTTTGCCCGTTTTATTTTCTAGAATACCCAGATGCACCTGATCCATGAGATTGGACACTTCTAGTTTCTTCTTTGAAATAATCTCTTCAATCTCCGTGTTTGTGTTTTCATTGGCCATCAAATCGCTGATACCCACACTGAATCCAGTTGTTTTCATGTATTCGGTGATCATGTTTTGTAGATTATCAATAAAGTGTTGACACTGCGTCACGCTGTAATCTTTCAAGGATCGGTGTAAAATTCCCTTGCTAGACGACCCTAACACTTCCTTGTTGAACTGCCCACGCATGATTACGCCATTTTTGATGTTTAAGATATGATTAGATGTTTCCTTTTGCTCATTGTCTTTGAACAATTGGGTTTTGTATTCCAAACTGATTTGGGGAAGGATCTCGCTCAGCAATTGAAAGTTTGAATAAGACGAATTGTTGTTTTCAAACAGTCGCTGGGTTTGATATAGGTTTGTTTTCATCATGAGATTCATCGCATCTTTCTTGCTGAATGTCACGTCTTTGCGGGTAAACAAATAACTCCCAATCATGGAATCTTGGAAAATACCAATGATGGGTTTGTTGTTTCCCGGACTGATGATTTGGTTCGGCACATTCGCAATGTAACGAAGCTCGGCCTCGGCTTCGTCGTTTTGAGGCATGTGCATGTTCATTTCATCCCCATCAAAATCCGCATTGTAAGGCTTCGTATCCGCGACATTCATGCGAAACGTATCACCGTGTTCCATCACTTTCACCACGTGCGCCATCATAGACATGCGATGAAGCGTCGGCTGACGATTAAAGAGGACGTAATCTCCATCCAACATGTGTCGGTGGACAATGTCGCCAATTTCTAGTTTGATGTTGTCTTTATCCACATATCCAAGTGATATATTGATTCCATTTTTCTTCTCAATGATCTTTGCGCCAGGATATACATAAGGCCCGTTTTTCACGAGATAATGAAGGTAGTTGTAATTATGCTTCTGAACTTCTACGGGCTTTGTAATGTTCTTGGCGACTTTCATGGGAACACCCAGATCCGCAATAGATAATTCTGGATCGGGGGTGATGACCGAACGAGCGCTGAAATCCACCCGCTTTCCCATGAGGTTACCACGAACGCGACCCGTTTTCCCCTTGTGACGTTCGCTAATGGATTTTAGCGCGCGACCGGATCGCTGGGTCACCGGTGAAGCACCCGATATCTTATTGTCGGCCATCGCGGCAACAAAGTATTGTAACACTTGGATCCATCCATCAATGAGTTTTTGATTGCTTTCGCTTTGTTCCTCTTCATTTGTGGATTGAATCACTTGTTTTAGTTTATTATTCATTTTAATGATGTTGATAATGATGTGGGTGAGATCATCTTCACTCCGTTGTTGGGCGTCTTGCTTCACCGAGGGTCGCATGGATGGCGGCGGCACCGCAAACACTTGACAAATCATCCACTCGGGACGCGACCAAATATTAGAAAATCCCATGAAATTAACATCTTCGTCGCTGATTTTTTTAAACAAATGAATGATCATTTCAGGTGTAAAATTGACTTGAAGACCTTCGGTCATATTTTCGTCACTGGGCCAAGAGGCGACAATATTACAAAATCCCTTTTTCTGTACTTTTTCCGGAAGTTTGCACCCACATCCATTTTCGTTTTCGTCGCCACATCGAGAAACCGTTTTGCATTGCTCCAATACCATTTTCCACCGTTTGTTGTTCGGATAATCCAAAAGGTAACGATTTGTTTTTTTAGAAATACGCAACTTACCGCACTTTGTACATACACATTTCAAGATATCATTCACGGTATCCAAATATTGAACGTAAAATACGGGTTTGGCTAATTTAATATGACCGAAATAACCAGGGCTTTGGATATAATCCATCCCATCTGTTGGACAGATCATCCCCGGTTCTAACACTCCCATGCGTGGGTCAAAGAGCCCTCCAATTTTAGGTTTCATGCCCACATAGGTTTCCTTGTTGGTGATTTCTACAACAGATTGTTTTTCTATTTCTTCGGGACTAAACAAACTAAATTGAATACCAACAATTTTTGACGGGATACTGTTTTTGAACATATCGATATTAGATATATTGAATATTTTTATTTTTAATTCAATTTTATTTCTAAATCAATGATGTTCTGTCGGAAAAAAATTGATTCATGATAACATATAAATACAACACATCATATCTACCATAAACATGCCGAAAAACGGAAAATCCAAGCGTTCTCCCAAAAGTGATGACGGTTCTTCCTCAGAATCGGAAGATGAGACCACAATCATGAATCACACGGAGTACAAGAAGTTGTTGAATTCGTTGTTTCCCTCCAAGTACATGGAGGAACAAATCAAGAAAAGTGAAGGCAAATCCAAAAAGGCAGGTGCCGATAAAAAGAATTCCAAAAAGGGAAAGAAACCTGCGAAAAAATCAAGCAAGTCTTCCAAAAAAGCAAAAAAAGGCGATATGGTAGATGTGGTGTTTACCATTGTCCCGAGTAAGAAGGGAGATGGCGACGATGAATATGAATACGATGAAGAATATGAAGAAGATAGCGATGATGATTCGGACTATGAAGAAGAAAGTGAGGAAGAGGAAGACAGCGACGAAGAGGATAGTGAAGAAGAAGACAGCGAAGAAGAAGAAGACAGCGAAGAAGAGGACAGTGATGACGAAGATGAAGAAGATAGCGAGGAAGAAAGCGAAGAAGAGAGTGAGGAAGAAAGCGAAGAAGAGAGTGAAGAAGAAAGCGAAGAAGAAGAAAAAAGCAAAAAGTCCAAGAAGAAGACCAAGGGCAAGGGTGAAGACGACGAAGAAGACAAAATGTACGAGAAATTCCAGGCTTTCATGACTCAGATGAAAAAGGAAAAGGGAAACAAGAAGCTGAAGAAGGAATTCATTGATTTTGAAAGTCGTTTGAGCAAAAAGAAGAACAAACAGGAGAAAAAGAGAAAGGCGAAGAACGTTGGAAAGTACATTAAGATGATTTCAAATAAGAATATGATTAATGATGTGAAGTTCTTCAAAACATCCATGTCCTATAAAGAGCAAGAACATATGCTTGAGGAGCTAGAAAAGGTGAAGGAGCTCACAGAAATAGATAAACCGTATCGCATTCAGTTGCTTGAAAACAAGGAAATACCTGACAAATTCAAGGCGATTGCGTTGAAGAAGATCAATGCCATGAAGGTGATTGCCGATGGCGGAGGCGAATACAATAAACTCAAAAACTGGATTGATACCTTTATGCGGATTCCGTTTGGAAAATACGACACCTTGCCGGTGAAAAAGGACGATCCAAAAGAAAAGATTCACGAATACATGGAAGCGAGCCAAAAGGTGTTGGACGAAGCCGTGTATGGGATGAAAGATGCGAAGATTCAGTTCATGCAAATGGTTGCTCAGTGGGTCGCAAATCCGGAATCTATTGGCAATGCGATTGCGATCAAGGGCCCCATGGGGACGGGTAAAACGACGTTGATTAAATATGGAGTAAGCAAACTCCTCAATCGCGAATTTGCGTTCATTCCGCTGGGAGGCGCAACGGACAGCAGTTATTTGGAGGGTCATTCGTACACCTACGAAGGCAGTACGTATGGTAAAATCATAGATATTCTTATCCAATGTAAAACCACGAATCCAGTCATCTATTTTGACGAGCTGGATAAGGTAAGTGATACACCCAAGGGCGAAGAAATCATTGGTATCTTGACCCATTTGACGGATACGACCCAAAATGACAAATATCACGACAAGTACTTTTCGGAGATTGACTTTGATTTGAGCAAGTGTTTGTTCATTTTCAGCTACAATGATGAGAGTAAGATCAACCCGATTCTGAAAGATCGGATGTATAACATTGAAACCAAAGGCTACGACGCAAATGACAAGGTGGTGATTTGCAACGATTATCTCATTCCTAAACTTGAGAAGGAACTGAATATGGAGAAAGGATCCATTGTGGTAGACGAAAAAATGATCAAGCACATTGTGGAAAAATATACGGGCGAAGAGAAAGGGGTACGAAACCTCAAGCGGTGTTTAGAAATCATTTACTCTAAACTGAATTTGTATACCTTTATGAAACCAGGGACGTCTTTGTTTGGAGATAAGATCATTGAAGACATAACATTTCCATTTCAAGTCAATGAAGATATTATTGAGAAAGTTATTCAAAAGGGAGACAATAAACAAAAATCCCATCTGAATATGTATTTGTAGTTACGTACACCTATAAATATTACGATTCCCACCACGCGTTGTAATTGCTTCGTGTTCCTGTTGAAGGTTACACAAACAACCGGATGACGTTGTATACGTGGATGGGCAACAATCATGAGAAAAAGTACTAAATGTAAATAAATCCAATTGATCTTTCATAGGAGAATCCTCTATGGCACTGATAAAACGCTCAATTTTTTTTACTTTTTGTTGGTGAATGAATAAAACGGTACTGGCAATAAGAAGAAATGCGATTAAAACAATGCAACTCATTGGGATCTATATATTGAAGTTATAAATTATTTCCTCCATAATAGGTATTTAAAACATCTCGCAATTGAATCGCTTTTGCATAGTTGTCATTTTCTTTATTTTTACAATTGGGGTCTATGACACATTTGTTTGCGTAATCCATCATGCGATAGGTAAGATATTGTTTTGTATATTGGCCAACATAATTCATGATGGCGTTCAATTGGTCCATGTATATGCCAATGTTTTTCAAGTTAGAGTACAATAAGGTGTCGTTTGTATTCAGGCTAATGTCTTGTTCCATCTTGTCAAATTGGGATGAAATGGAATTCACGTTTGTTTGAAATACTTTTTCACTGGCTTCCTTTTCCGCAATGGTTTGATCGTCAAACGTGATTAGTTTTTTATTTAAATTATCTAGCGTATTTTGAAATCCTTTGCTCACCATGGTGTCGCTATATTCCGTGACTACCCGATTGGTGCATTCGTAAAAATTGTCCACGGTAGAGTCGTAAGCCGTGGAGTCACCGTTTTTTTGAATGTATCCTGAATAAAAGAGATATTTTGGGTTACATTTTTGAAGCCCCCAATTCTTTTGGTCTATGGTAATATTGTTTTTGACATAGAAAAAGAATACAATAAACATAAATCCAATGACAATCAAAACATTGAAAGAATAGGTATCTACTCCCAGTTTTCCTTTACCTGTGAAAGAAAAAGAAACAGGAGCATCTCTATATAAATTGGATAGTTGTTGAGTCAAGTCCATATTATATAGTTGTCTTATTTTTGTTTCGTCTTTAATTTGTATTATTCGCCGCTACCGGGAAAACGGTTATTGATTTTTTGGAATAAGTCTTTCGCACTACCGGAAACCTTGGTGATTTCAGACATGAGATTTTGGAAAGGACCATAACTGTTTTGGAGACTTTGATTCACCTTGCTTTGAACCGAGACAAGTTGGTCAATGTTTTCGGCCTTCTTCTCCAAGAGTTCCACAAGATTCTTTTGTTGCTCTTCTCGTGATGCCGCATCATTTGCGTTTGCGTTATCAATCTTATCCACAATATCTTGTACATCTTTATTGAATTTTGTGTTGAGTTTGGCTTGATTCTCTGTGATGTTTTCCGCTGTGGTGTAATTCATGCATGCTTCAAACGTCTTATTGGCCTGTTCTTCGTCGATCATGCTTCCCACGACCATTTCTAGGGGATTACATTGAATTTTACCTTTGTTTTTCGTGAGTTTCAATTGCGTTTGCGTATATTTCACATAGATGTAAAAAAAGAAAAACGCGATGATAATGATCGTGCGATTTGTTGCGTCACTGAATTCATTCATACCTTATAAATTACAATTATAAAAAATATATAGAAAGAAAATGATATTACTATAGGTTAAATGACGGTCGTGGAAGAATACCTTGAAAAGGATCAATATTATAAAAAGAAATTTGGTGAACGTACCTTCTTTTTATATCAAGTGGGTACTTTCTTTGAAGTATATGGTCTTGAAAATGACAAGTCCTATGAAAATATTTGCGCAGTTTGTGAAATGTGTAATTTGGCCTGTGTGAAGAAAAATGGTTTCTTTGTGCGTTCTAAAAGTATCTATATGGCGGGATTTCGGGATTATTTGCTTGAAAAATATGTTGAAAAAATGCAGTCTCATGGATATACGATTGTGGTGTATGTACAACAAGAGGACGGTGCCGGAGGATTTAAGCGTGTATTACACCGTGTTTATTCACCGGGCACCACGTTTTTAGAAGAATCGTCGTCGTTGTCCAATCACATGTCGTGTATATGGATCCAAAAAATGAAAACATTGAATCAAGAGAAATATGTGTTTGGATTGAGCACCATTCATATTATGACGGGTCAATCTTATATAAGTGAACACTGTGAAACCTATTACCATAACCCAACCACGTATGATAGCATCGAAACATTCTTAAACATTTACAATCCCACGGAGTTTGTCTTGATTCATAATGTAAATATGAACGTCATACAAGGCATCGTGCAATATTTGAATATTCATTCTAGAAAATTTCATGTCATTGATTTGAACAATAAGGAACATCCCCTTTCTATACAAGCTCGGCACTGCGAGGGCCAAGTGTATCAAAAGGAAATCATTAGTACCTTTTTCCCTAAAATGAACGTGGATATCTTCAATTATGACATTGCGGATAAACCGATTGCCCTCCAAAGTTATTGCTTTCTTTTGAATTTTATTCAGCAACACAATGTGAGTTTGATTGAGAAGATCATGGAACCCAAGATAGAACAAGTCAGCGATCTTCTGGTGTGCGCCAATCATTCGTTCAGTCAACTCAATATTATCCACGAAGAAGACAATGGATCTTATTATAAAAACAACCAAGTTACCAGTATAGTCGCCTTATTGAATCAATGTAAAACAAAAATGGGCAAGCGACACATGAATGAACTCCTGTTACACCCTATAAACAATCACGAGACGTTACAAAAGCAATATGATGTGGTGGACTATATGATTCAGAAAGAGTTGTGTTTTAATGATGAGCTTGCGCACATGGCGGATTTAGAGAAGCTCTTGACGAAACTGAAACTCCAAAAACTGAATCCATATGACTTCCATTCTATTTACCAGTCCCATGTTTGGTTTCACAAATTATGTGAGAAAATGCACAAAAAGAAACATGCTTATTTGAGACAAGTCTTGCAAGTATCAAATGTATTTGAACAATTTGATGCGTTCATGGAGTATATGAATCAAACGTTTGACCTGCCCACATGCGAGAAAATCACCACGTTGAATTTTGATAAATACGAAAATATGACTCATGACCTATTTCAGCGCGGGGTCAACGAAGAATTGGATCACTTGATACAGGAAAATATGGAAAACAAAGACAAATTGAACGCGTTGCTCCAAGAACTAGAACTGTATTTTTCTAAAAAAGACAAAGATCAATCCAAGTATATCAAACAGAATCAGTGTGCTTCCGGAGAGGTTTCCTTATTGGTAACGAAGAATCGGGCCAAGGTATTAGATAAAAATATCAAAAATCTCCGCACGAAAACAGAAATAGAAATATCCTTTTTGTCTAGTTTTGATGGAACGTTGAAGTCTTTTTCATTTGATTTGAAGGATATTTATGTGAAAGATAGCAACAAATCAACGTGTATATTGTGTTCCCCATTCATAGATCAACTTTTGTCTCAGATTCACAACAGTAACATGCTGTATTATGACTTGCTACATAAGACATACAAAACGGTGTTGGGACGCGTATACGACACCTTTTTTGATCATTTGGTTCATTTGATACAATGTATGAGAGACATGGATTTATACAACACCAAAGTCAATATGGCGAAGCAGTATAATTTATGCAAGCCCGAGATTCAGGACCATTCTTGTAGCTTTGTGGATGCGAAGAAAATGCGTCATTTGCTCATTGAGTGCTTAGATAAAAATGAAATCTATGTACCCAATGACATTTGTTTAGGAAGAGAGGAGTCGCAAACAGGTATTTTACTCTATGGTACCAATGCGGTGGGGAAAACGAGTCTGATCAAGGCACTCGGTATTTGCGTCATTATGGCTCAAAGTGGGTTTTATGTCCCTTGTGAGAGTTTTGTCTATTGTCCCTATCAGTATATCTTCACTCGGATCATTGGAAATGATAATCTGTTTAAGGGCCTATCGACCTTTGGGGTGGAAATGAGCGAACTGCGGGTCATTCTTCAAATGGCCAATCAAAACAGTTTGATTTTAGGGGATGAACTTTGTAGTGGAACGGAAATAGATAGCGCGTTGTCTATATTCATATCTAGTTTAGAAACCTTGAGTCAGAGACAAAGCACGTTTATCTTTGCGACGCACTTTCATGAATTACAACAAATGCAAGAAATGAAGCAATTGACAAACATATGTTGCAAACATTTGAAAGTACAATTTGACTATGAAAAACAACAGTTGTATTATGACCGGAAACTTCAAGACGGTCAAGGCGAAAGTATTTATGGACTTGAAGTGTGTAAATCCTTGAAACTTCCGGAGTCGTTTTTGACGCGTTGTTATGAAATACGCAACGAATACATTCAAAATAAAAACAATATTCTGTTATTGAAGACAAGTAAATACAACAAAGATAAACTCCGGAATGTATGTGAATTTTGTAATGAAAATATGGGGACGGAGATCCATCACATGCAATATCAAAAGGATGCCAATGAGAACGATTATATAGAAAATAGCTTTCATAAGAATCACAATGCGAATTTAGCGTCGGTTTGTGAAAAATGCCATCAACATATCCATGCGTTGAATTTGAAATTTGAGAGGAAGAAAAACATGGATGGAAATTATGAACTCTTTTTGAAAAAAAATTGAATATAAAAATGACTGATTATATACAATATAAGCTCTACCTATGATTATTCCTGTGAAATGCTTCACCTGTGGAAACGTATTGGCCAATAAATACA
>TARA_B100001093_G_scaffold520307_1_pt1 | contig 11553 bp, 12 predicted proteins | sample TARA_B100001093 | Tara Oceans TARA_B100001093 (sample SAMEA2623116) | marine metagenome | biome: marine biome (ENVO:00000447); feature: surface water layer (ENVO:00002042); material: "saline water (ENVO:00002010), including plankton (ENVO:xxxxxxxx)" | depth 5 m
TTTGGCGGTTTTACCTTTTTTAACAGTTCCAAAATGACCTTTACGAGTGAAATAACCTTTAGCATGCAATTGTTTAAGACCTTTAGACTTACCATAAGCGTGCTTTCTTTTTGAGACAATACGTCCGTGTTTGTTTTTAATTAAATCAGATCTTTTCAAACCTTTTTTACCATAACCAGTTTTGTAAGCGGTTCTGTTCCAAACTTGTGCTCTTGAACCAACCGTCAACTGGTATTTTTTACCACCAACCATAGTGGCTCCGTTTTTATTGTAAGCGTTATTTACCATTATATAATTTATAAAGAAAAAAAATAAACGCATAAAAAATTGTTCTAAAGTTAATATATGATGGAACCAGAAGATGATATAGAAGTTATAACTAATTTTATGATGAGAAATAAATTATTAGACACAATGGAAGAAGTAAACCAATTAGAAAGATTATTGAAAGAGGCTAAAGTTAGATTAAAAATGGAAATGGAAAGAAGAGGTGTATGGGGTTGGAGAAGGTGGTTGTGGTCATGGTTAGGTTATTATTAATATGGAAAGAAATAATATTAATAATAAAATTGAAATGATTTAAAAACAAAACAATAAGGTAATTAATGTCTAATTCAAATAGTAGCATGAACAAACTTGCAAAACAATACCAGTCTATGACTGCATTGGAACATATAGAAAAAAAACCAGATACATATATTGGAGCCATTGAATCAGATGATCTTGAAACGTGGGCATTAAATGATGATAACACCGCATTTGAACATAAGACGGTTAAATGGGTTCCAGGATTATATAAATGTTTTGATGAAGCGATTGTGAATGCGCGAGATCATTATATAAGAATGAAATTATCTAAAGAGAAGAAGAAACATACAGTAAAGAATATTGAAATTGGTTGTAAAGATGGTATTATAGAAATTATGAATGATGGTAATGGTATTGATATTGCTAAGCATCCGAAAGATAAATTATGGATTCCTGAAATGATATTTATGCATTTAAGAACTTCAACTAATTATGATGATGAAGAAAAGAAATTAGTAGGTGGTAAGAATGGATTTGGTATTAAATTGGTATTTGTATTTGCTAAATGGGGGGAAATAGAAACAGTAGATCATGTAAGGAACTTGAAATATACACAGCGTGTTGAAAGAAATTTATCTAAAATTCATAAACCTAAAATAGAAAAGTATACGGGTAAACCTTATACCAAAGTGAGATGGTTGCCTGATTATGAAAAGTTTGGATTAGAGGGAATGACGGATGATATTTGGAGCTTATTGAGAAAAAGAGCATTTGATATCTCTGCTGTAACAGATAAATCATTAAAGGTAAAAATACAAGGAAAAGACATAGATATTAAGTCGTTTGAACAGTATGTGGATATGTATATTGGTGATAAATCAACAAGTCCTCGCATTGTTCAATTGAGTGATAGGTGGGAATGTATTGTAGGATTATCTCCACTAGATGAATTTTCACAAGTGAGTTTTGTGAATGGTATTTATACTGGTAAAGGTGGTAAACATGTTGATTATATAACAAATCAAATTTGTAAAAAGATGATTGAATATATTAAAAGAAAGAAGAAAATTACAGTTAAAGCAACAACTATTAAAGAACAACTAATGGTATTTGTTAATTGTATGGTTGAAAATCCTGCTTTCGATTCACAAACTAAAGATTATATGAATACACCATATAGTAAGTTTGGTTCTAAATTTGAAATTAATGATAAAACAATAGATAAATTAGCTAAAATGGGTGTAATGGATGCTGCTATTAGTTTGAATGAAGTAAAGCTAATGAAAAAGGCAAAGACAACAGATGGTAGAAAGAGTAGGAATATTCGTGGTATACCAAAACTAGTTGATGCTAATAAAGCAGGAACTCCAAGTTCTATGCAATGCACATTGATACTAACCGAAGGGGATTCAGCTAAAGCAGGTGTAATGTCTGGATTAACAAAAGAAGATAGAAATTGGTTTGGTATATTCCCATTAAAAGGAAAGTTATTAAATACATTAGATGCTCCTATAGGTAAAATTAATAACAATGCAGAAATAACTAATATAAAAAAAATTATGGGACTACAAACAGGTAAAACTTATAAAGACAAAGAGGAGATGAAGAAGACATTAAGATATGGTAAGATTATGATATTAACGGATCAGGACCTGGATGGGCATCATATCAAGGGGTTGACTATGAATTTGTTTAGCTCTCAATGGAATGATTTATTTAAGATGAACGATTTCTTGGGTTATATGAATACACCGATTATTAAAGCAACAAAAGGTAATAGAGAAAAATCGTTTTATAATGAAAAACAATATGAAAATTGGAAAACACAAAATGATAACGGAAAAGGTTGGAAAATTAAATATTATAAAGGATTGGGAACGAGTTCTGGTAAAGAATTTAAAGAGTATTTTGCTAAGAAAAAATTTATAATGTTTAATTTTACAGGTGAAGAATCACAAGATGCTGTAGATAAAGCATTTAATAAAACGAGGGCAGATGATAGAAAAGTATGGTTGGGTAATTATGATAAAGATCTAAGATTGGATGTAGATAAAAAGAAATGTCCTGTTCAACATTTTATTGATAGAGAAATGATACATTTTGCGAAATATGATTGTGAAAGGTCCATTTGTAATTTAATAGATGGGTTAAAAACAAGTCAAAGAAAAATATTATTTGCTGCTTTCAAAAGAAATTTGACGAAAGAAATTAAAGTAGCACAATTTTCAGGTTATGTAAGTGAACATTCTGCTTATCACCACGGTGAAATGAGTTTGAATATGGCTATTGTAAAATTAGCACAAGAATTTGTTGGTTCGAGTAATATATCAGTGCTTTATCCGTCAGGTCAATTTGGAACAAGATTAAAAGGTGGTAAAGACCATGCTAGTGAGAGGTATATATTTACTAAGTTGGGGAAATTAGCAAGATATATATTTCCAGACGCGGATGATAAAATAGTGAATTATTTAGATGATGATGGAACTCCTGTGGAGCCAGAATATTATTTACCTATTCTACCAATGATATTGGTAAATGGTGGTAAAGGTATTGGAACAGGATTTAGTCAAGATGTTATGTCTTATAATGTAAAATCGTTATGTAAATACATAAGATGTTTACTAAATAATGAAACGAAATTTCCAACAATAGAACCTTATTACGAAGGTTTTAAAGGTAAAATCATAAAATCTGAATTTGTAAACAAGGATGATGGGAAAAAGTATTTAAAGTATTTGTTTAAAGGAAATTATAAAATAATATCCTCAGATACAATTCAAATAACAGAGTTGCCTGTAGGTTATTGGACCGAAAATTTTAAAGAAGATTTGGAAAAATTGATGGATGATAAGAAGAAGAAACCAGTATTAAGAAATATTCAAGATGATAGTACAGATGCTCTAGTCGATTTTAAAATAAAATTTATACCTGGAGTATTATCAACACTATTAACTAAAAAAGTAGATGATAATATAAATATGTTAGAAAAGACGTTAAAATTAGTAACAAGTAAAAAGACTAGTAATATGTATTTATTTGATGAAAAACAGCAATTGCGTCAATATCAAACTGTAGATGATATTATAAAAAAATACTATCCAATTCGATTAATGGGATATAAAAATAGAAAAATATATTTGTTGAAAATTTTATCTAGAACGATAGCTATATTAACTAATAAAGCGCGTTTTATTAAAGAACAGTGTGAAGGAACAATTGATTTAAGAAAAAAAAAGAAAATACAAGTAATAGAATTATTAAAAACAAGAAATTATAATATAATTGACGGAGATGAAGATTATAAATATTTAAGAACGATGACCATTGATAGTTTAGAAGAAGAGAATATGGAAAAACTTTTAAAAGAAAAAGATATAAGATTAGAAGAATATAAACAATTAAATAAAACATCGATAGAAACGATGTGGTTAAAAGATTTAGATAAATTTGAAGATCAATATGATAAATATTGTATTGAAAGGGAAGATAGATTAATAGGTAAAAAAAGTAAAAAGAAAACTAAAAAAAAGAAGAAGGTAAAAGCTTAACTAAATATACATAAATATAAATTTTTTAATTATGTATATGAGTTATAATATAGGCGATTTTATAAAATTTAATAGACCACACTTAGATGATATAGAAGGAGTAATAATAGATATACATTATGAAAGTATTCCATTATATTTTGTTTCGTTAAAAGAATTTAGAGGGGATTATTGTGTTTTAACGGATGAATATATAGATGGATTAAGTAATATAAATTATGAAGAAAAATTATCACTACTAGGTAGTTTTGATGATTGGTGGTATCCCCGTCATAAAAGTATATTTCAATCGATTTTGATAGAAACATTAAGTTAACTACTTAAAAAGAAGTTAGATAATTAATCTAATGAGTGAAGTAGATACTAATTCGATGTTACTGCAAAATGCTGATTTTTCTCAGTTAAGTAATGATATGAATAAAATGGAAAAAGATATTCAAATCTTGTTAAATATAGGATATTTTTTACTAGGTACCGTAACTACCATAGGTGGTGTTATGATTTATAAATGTATATCAAAATGTTTAAAACAAAATAAAGTTGTTAAAGTAAATGAAGAAGAAATAAAATTATTAGATAGTATGGATAAGAAATTGGATAATATAGCAGTTGCTGTAAAAGTATAATTATTTCATAGTTAATTATGTAATAATTATAATTAAAACCATCCCTTGAAATATAAAGTATTAGTATGCATGGTTGATTTAGGTCTAGTCATAGGTGTAGCAATAGTACTTACATCATGTTTATATCTTGTATACGCTTTAGCTTCGCTTAAAATTTGTGGTGCGGAGTAATCAACAACAAGTTTGTTTAGAGCAACAATTTGTTCTGTAATGCGATTTGGTTTATTAGAAGAATATTGTAAAAAAGTGCTTCTCATGATAATTTTTAGTGTATCTTCATTTTGATCACCAATAACATACATAGTTTTTGAACCATGATAAACAGCAGCTTTTATTGCATTTTGAATAATTCTAATATTTTCACCAGAAAAGAAAGCATCAGATAAAACTGTAGATTGCCAATTACCATCCATAGCATGTTTATAAGATGTTGATTTGTTATCAAGTGGAACTTGTTCATATAATTTAAATAAATCGCTGGTGTTAGGACCCATAATATTAACTCTACCGTTATTCATTATATTAGTTATAGAGATAAAATTTATTGAAATAAAAAATAAATTATCTTGATAATTAATATATATATGGCAGAAGGTTCATTTCAAAAACAAGTTGCATATGTTGCGTTAGTGATATTTATAATATTAATGGCTTTAATGGCTCTAATGATGGCCAAAGCTAAAGAAAATCAATTATATCCACCAGAGGTTCCGCCTTGTCCAGATTATTGGGAAGTATTAGATAATCAAAGGTGTAAAAATGTAAAAGGTTTAGGAAATGGTCAATGTGACGGTGAACACTCATTTAAAGCAACAAAATTTCAAGGATATAAAGGAAGAAAGGCTAAAAAAGAGTTTGCAAAACAATGTCAGATTGAATGGGATGGTATTTCAAATGTAAATTAATATTAATATTAATATTATTATAATGATTAATATTAAATATAATGAATAATCTACCTGAAGATATATTAAATTTAATATATCAATATATTCCTTATCATGTAAGATGTTTATTTTGTGCTAAAAATTATTCAAAATATAACAGGTGGCGTCAAGAATATTTACATAATAATATATATGGATTTCATTTAAAATTAGATAAACGATTTACCTTTGATACATATGTTAGAAAATTAATAAAAAATGACTATTGGTATATATTTGGTTTTATTTTAAAAGAAAATTATACTAAATGGAAAAAAATTACAAAGAAAAATCGTTATAAAAATATGAATTATAGAAGTAAATTACTTTTTTATTCATTATACTGTATTGAAAATAAAGCAAATAAATGTTTGGAATTAATAAGAAAATATAGTTTTAAATAATTAACTTAATAAAGAGAAAGTTATTTATTATGTTATATATTATGGAACAATTAAATATGAATCAATTATTGAATAGAAATAAAGAAGAAAATATTATTAAAGATGCTTTGATAAATTTTGAAGATAATAAACAAAATTTATTAACCAAAAGAGGGATTTATTTATATGGTTCACCAGGTTCAGGTAAAACGGAGTTTATAAATAAAATATTAAAAGATTTAAATTATGATATAATAAAGTTTGATGCAGGAGATGTTAGAAATAAAAGTATTATAGAAACAATAACAAAACATAATATGTCTGATAAAAATATTCTTTCTATGTTTCATAAAAAAGTTAAAAAAATAGCAATTGTAATGGATGAAATAGATGGAATGAATTCAGGTGATAAAGGTGGTATAAACTCGTTAATTAAATTAATAAGACCTAAGAAAACAAAAAAACAAAAAAAAGAACAGATAACAATGACACCAATAGTATGTATAGGGAATTACCACATAGATAAAAAAATAAGAGAAATGATGAAAATATGCACTTCAGTTGAATTAAAAAAACCTTCTAAAAATCAAGTAAAAAAATTAATAAATATATTAATGCCCAAATTAGAACAAAATTTATTAATAAATATAGTAGAGTTTATACAAGGTGATTTAAGAAAGTTCAAGTCAACATACGAAATATACAAAACACATCAAAATATATTAAAAAATCAATTAATTCAAAACTTGTTTCAAAAAAAAAATTACAATGAAGATACTAAAGAAATAACTAAAAAATTATTAAAAAATAAATATGAAATAAATGAACATCCCTTATTAATGAATGAAACAGATAGAACAAGCGTAGCTTTACTATTTCATGAAAATATAATAGATTTGTTTCAAAAAAAATATAACAAAGAAAATATCAAATTTTATATTGAAATATTAGATAATATATGTTTTTCTGATTATATCGATAGAATAACATTTCAAAAACAAATATGGGTTTTTAATGAAATGAGTTCATTGATAAAAACGTTTTATAATAATCATTTATACCATTCAAATTTCAAAAAAGGGAAAAAATATGTAGATGGTGAAATAAGATTTACAAAAGTATTAACTAAATATTCTACAGAATATAATAATAGTTTATTTTTTCAAAATTTATGCAAACAATTAAATATGGATAAAAAAGATTTATTCTCATTTTTTATGGATTTAAAAAAAAAGCATACTATTGAAGAGATAATAGAAATTTTTAATAACGACAATTATGATATAAATAAATTAGATATATCAAGATTTTATAGATATATTGATTATTTGTTAGAAACTAATTAATTACCATTAACAAACGATTGAAAAGCTTCGGCAGTTCTTTCACCTTCATAAGGTTTAACAACTGACCCATTTTTAGTTAAAAGAATTGTTGGGAATCCACTTACTCCCATTTTATCCATTAATCCAGGATTTTCATCTTTTTCAATTTTGTTTACTTTAATACCTTGGTTACTATTGCTTTTCATAAATTTATCCCATTCAGGCATCATTGTTTTACAATGTCCACAATCTTTCCAATAAAATAAGGTAAATTCTTTACCTTGTCCCGAAAACCCTTCTAACATACTAGATTGTAAATACGCACCGCCCATAAGTTCGTTAACTAAATAACGAAGAACCAATATAACAACGCCAGCAATTAATAATTTCATTGGTAAAGGTTGTTTATGAAATTTTTTTAGTGTTTTAGACATAAAACTTTTTATAGTCATTATAATTATTGTAAAGATAAAAAATTATAACAATTAATTTTTAATTGAAATAGAAAGATAGAATCTTAATATATCTTTATTTTTAATAAAATTAGCAGGAGTTAAATTCGTTTGTCTTACAAATTTTGGATTTGGATTAACTAACAATCTTCTTTTATCAAATGTATTATATTGATGAGCAAACACTAATATAGAGTGTTTAGGGTCCAATTGAACAAAAGGTATTGTATAATTCTTGAGAAATTCTTTTTCTTCAGCCATTTCTGCTTCATCATTATAACGTGTAATTTTTAAAAGTTCTCTTTTAAAAGCAAACGTTCCAGCTGTAGCGTGAGAATGTCCATATGGTCCAAATTGAAATACTTTTTCTAAATCATTAAAATATATAAAAACAATACTACTACCTGCTGCTACTGCTCTTGGTTGAGACAATAAACGACTAACAGCGTGACTAACACGTTTAGGAGGATAATAATCATCGTCGTCCATATAAACAAGAATATCTCCGGTAGATTTTTCGTGCATATAATTTCTTTTTCTACCAAGTTTCATTTTTTCTTCTACACGAAAATATTTTACACAAGGAATATCTTTAAATAAATCTTCTACACAATCTTCCCCATCATCTATAATTATCCACTCCATCAAATCTCGTGGATAATCTTGTTCTAAAAAACATTTTATTAATGTTGGTAAAAATGCTCTTCTATTATATGTTGGTGTACAAACACTGACCGTTGGTCTTCCTGCATGTCCTTTATTTACTTTTCTTCTATTTTTCTTTCCCATATATGTATATTAATCAATTAAATCTTTAATTAATTAATTTAATATATTATTTTTTTCTTCTTTTTCTTCTTCCCCCTTTTTTTACAACATTTCTAATATTATTTACTTTATTTACAGTATTCAATGCGTTGATCGCAGAATTTCCTGCTCCCAAAGAACCAGCAGCACCCGCAACAGTTGCTAAGGCCATTCCTTTTTGAGCATTTGGATTATTAGCTAGAGTATTAGCAAGCATTGCACCCTGAACTATGGGTTGTTTCATTGCGGCATTTTGTACAGCATTACCAAATTGCATTCCAGCAGTAGAACCTTGACCTCCGCTACTTGATGGTGGTTTTACACCACTACAAGGTGCTTGTATTTTAAATCCATTTTTAAATTGTTCTCTCCATCTTTCTCTCCACCCATCCATACCATATTTTATATGTGCTGAACCTGAGTATCTCCATTGTTCATTTTTCTTTATCACAAATTCTTCCTTAGGTATTGTAGTCAAACCCGTTGGTCTTTCAATTTTAGGACCTGTTCGTGGTATTAAATTACTACCCGTTATAAATCCTATTATAATACAAAGCATAATGAGAAATGCTATTATATATGGATATCCTACTACAATTTTTTTAAATATTCCATTCCAATAAGCTTCACCTTGATTCATTATGTTATTCCAAGCGCCTTTCCATTTTGGTCCACCTTTCCAAAACATAAGTCCTGGTTTAAACCAAGCTGGATATATTTCGTCTCCCCAATTTTTAGCAACCATAAATCCTATTAAAATCAAAAGAATGAGATAATATTTACTAATAAGCTTCTTTGTACTATACCAAGCCGCTTTTTTAACATTAGGCATATACAATGGTCTTACCAATAACCAATAAAATCCATATACAGGTAATAAAACCATAGAAATCATCATATTAATAGAGAAAAATAGAGAAGTTAAAAAACCTCTATAGATTAATCTGTTTATTTTAGCTATTACAGTAGCAAACCAACCTGAATCATTATAACCGGTATTCCACCATAGTTTTGAGAATAATAAACCGAATGCTTTATCTTTACATTCTTTCATTCTAACCGCATCTAAAAATGTCATTGCTGTTGCGTAAAATAATGAAATCATAGGAATACCTATCCAATATCCTAAATATGCTTTTGCTAGATAACCTGTTCCTACAGCAATAAATATTACTGTTAATACAAATACCCATATTAATCTAAAAAATATACTAATCGAATCCCACCAAGTTGTTTTGTAATTTGGTTGATTGACATCTAAATAAGGTGGTATTTTCCCTATAAAAGATTTATAAAGATCTAGAAAACCATCAAACATATTTCTAGAATAGTTAAACATATCTCTCATTGTATTTCCCCATATTACGTTAGGCCATACAAAGTCACCATCTCCTACGTCATCCGGTTCTTGAGCCCAAGTATAAGGCCACCCATGCTTTCTCGTTGAAAAAAAACTTAGTCCAGCCATTTCTGTTTCAGATGCTGACGCAACACCAGCTGGTGCTTTTTTTGTATAAGGAGGTTTAAATGGATCTGTTCCTGATACTTGATTTCCACTATATCCCGGAACTTTTTCAAATTTACTTAAAGTAAACCATAAATAACATGGAAGCCATAAAAACAATAAAACACCTAAAATAATATTTAATAAAATCATAAAAGCATTGTAAACTCTTTGTCCTGGACTTCTATTTTTATCAGTAATTACGCCTATAAATCCTTCTTGACCTTTATCTTCTTCTTCTTCTTCTTCTTCTTTCTTCTTTTTTGATATATTTTTGCTGTCTATTTCACGTTCATTTTTTTCTATCAATTTATTTGCCTCTGATTCAGATAATTGTTTTTCTTTCGACATATATATTAATTATTTATATTATTAATTGTAAAATTAATTTAATATTTAATAATTTAGGAGCTAAATATATAATGGATAAATTATTTACATTTTTTTTAATCATATCAGTTGTTTGGGTTGGAGCACATTTATATTCGGATTTATCAAGATATACTAAAGAACATAAAGTTTTTGAACCTGGATTTCAAAATTTCTATTGGAGCATTCACGGTTTAATTGATAGACATTTTTTAAACAAAATATTTGGTAGAACAAGAATTATTATAAGTTAATATTAATTATTTTATATTTAATTATGGAATAATTAATATATTAATAATTAATATATAACATGTTTGAAGCTGTATTTGAAATATTAATGAATATCTTTAATCAAACAATTACATATATAGGTAAATTTTGGAAAATACTTAGTTTGATATTGATAGTATGGGTTTTTTATCATTTTTTAGTGGATGGGGAAATTTTATTGAGAACAGGTGAATTACCAGAAACATTTGTAGCAAGTAAAGAAAAAGTTTTTGAATCAAATAAATTTCAACTTGTAACCTTGCCTAATCTTAATAACTATGATATTGAAATATCTATTCCATCTGGTCAATTATTACATAATACTGTACAAGGTAATTGGGGATTAGCAACAGATGCTAATAATTCTGGTATGACTACTGGTGTTTTTAGAGATGGATATTCAGCAGATGGTTCTGTTTTTAGAGGTAAAAGTGGTAAAAGTTATAAAAGAATGTTAGAACAAGGTCCTTATGTATTAAAATATTCTATTAGAAAAGGCAAAAAAGGACATGATGTTAAAATTTACATAAATGAAAAATTAATTCATAATATTAAAAATGAAGGTGTTCCATCTGGTGATTTAAGAGTAGTTGGAACTAATTATGCTAACTATAATGATGAAGCTGTTGGAACTGGACGTGGTAGAAGAAAAATTGATTATATTAAATTTATTCCTATGGAAAGTGAAATAAAATCTAAAGAAGGTTTTACAACAGCCAATGCTTCTAATATTGTTAGTTTACAAGCAGAAGCTAAAACCAGAAATAAATTAAGAGATTACTTTAAAACAGTTAAAAACTTATGTAGAGGTG
>TARA_B100001093_G_scaffold515938_1_pt1 | contig 11549 bp, 6 predicted proteins | sample TARA_B100001093 | Tara Oceans TARA_B100001093 (sample SAMEA2623116) | marine metagenome | biome: marine biome (ENVO:00000447); feature: surface water layer (ENVO:00002042); material: "saline water (ENVO:00002010), including plankton (ENVO:xxxxxxxx)" | depth 5 m
GGTAATAGCATTTTTAGTGTATACATTTCCTCTGTAATAAGCAAAGTCGTTAAACTCATCGTCAACAATGGGTCTGTAAACATCGGCAACCCATTCTGCGACATTACCAGCCATGTCATAAATACCAAAATCGTTAGGCCCGTAAGACATCACTTCGTTGGTGATGTCGGCGCCGTCGTCAGACCAACCCGCAATGCCGCCGTAATCTCCTTTGCCTTGCTTAAAATTAGCCAATTGATCTCCCTTGATTTTTCGATTTCCAGTTCTTGAATAGAGACCATTCCAAGGATATTTTTTTCGGCCGCGGTAGATATTATATTCTCGGAGCTCTGTTAAACCAAGTGCCGCATATTCCCATTCTGCCTCCGTTGGAAGCCTGTAACGGATTTGAATGGCCCCTGATTCTCGAGTGGCGTAGACATTGATGGGATTTCCATCAGCATCCGTTTGCGGCTTTCTTTTTCCGCCGGAAAGCACCTCACCATTGCCTCCAAAAGATTGATCTGGAGCATTTACATAAGTGTCAATGTTAAAGTTACTCTCAGCACTGACGTCAAGTAAATTTGAATCTCTTTTTAAATACCCTTCCGTTTGAAGCAGTATTTCGCCAACGCGATCGGATCGCCACTTGGCGTATTCATTGGCTTGGAGCCAACTGACTCCCACAACGGGGTAATTTCTATAAGCTGGATGGCGCAAATAATTTTCAACTAATATTTCGGAATATCCCAAGCGATTTCTCCAAACCAGGGTGTCTGGTAAAGCGCCATAGTAGATGGCGGTATATGAGGGGTCGTCTGGTGGATACACCCGCTTTAGCCAATCTAAATATTCCAAATACATCATGTTGGTTACCTCAGTCTCATCCATGTAAAAAGATTGAACATGTTGTTGATTGGGACTGTTGTTCCAGTCGTGTAAAACATCGTCTTGGACTTTCCCCATTGTAAAGGTTCCTCCCTCGACAAAAACCAAGCCAGGAGCCGTTTCTTGTTCTTTGAAATTGGTGTTGTATTGAAACCCGCCTTGTTTGTCATTGATTTGCCATCCAGTACCCCTAGATGAATTGGCGTTTTTTGAGGAGGATGAACTGCAAGCAGTAATGGCAATAAAAGCAAATACTGAGAATGCAAGTTTAAATATCTTTTTACATTTCATACTTAGTTGTGTTAAAAAGCATCTAAAAATTTAGAAATTGCAATATAATAAATATGATTTGTTCTGCAATAAAATTTTAGATTGTTTGTATAATTTTTAACCTCTTAAAAATTACGTTTTCATAAATAACGCTTTTTATAATATTTTATTGTCGTAATTTTGAAATCTCAAAGGATATAATCATACTAAAATACTGCAATCCTCGTTATTGTTTCATGAGAAAAATTTTATTTCTTTTATTTTTTTGGGGGATTTTGACAATTGGTCATTCCCAGACGCAACGCTTTGATATTAATTGGGAAAAATCTAAGGTTTTTTCAACCGTGAATAATCAAATTGAACTTCCAAATTTTGATGCCAAAAACTATGACTTTTCTTTTGATAAAGGGCTGATTTACAGGGCTATTTTATCTGTTAATCAAAAAATAGACACAAAAAATACAAGCCTTTCAAATCTCGCTACTGAAATTGTATCAAAATCGGATCTCAAGGACTTAAAGCTCCATATGATTCCCCAAGGACTTCAATTTAAAGCTTTCAGTTCAAATGCCAGAGAAGAGATCGTAAACACCATTGAATTAAGCCCCATTTTTAGAGAAAACGGCCTTGTTAAAAAAGTCCTTAGTTTTTCTGTTAATTACAATGGGATAAACAGAAAAAAATCGACAAGCCTAAATTCTGAACTTCAAAATTCCGTTTTAAAATCTGGTCAATGGTACCGCTTTGCCATTGATACTACTGGGGTCCATAAATTAAACAAAAACTTTTTTAATTCTTTGGGCATCAACACCGCAAATTTAAATCCCAAAAAAATAAAAATTTATGGCCACGGTGGGCAATCACTGCCCCTTATAAACGATGAAACCATTTCTTATGATATGATCCAAAATAGAGCGCGGTTTATAGGAGAAGATGATGGTGTTTTCAACGACGAAGATTATCTGCTTTTTTACGGGATCGGACCAAAATCTTTTAACAGCGATAACAACTCACACATCAACCCCTACAGCGACGAAGTCTACTATTATGTGCACCTAGACAACGAAAACGGCTTGCGGATGAATGCGGCCATTGAACCCAGCAGCGCACCCACCACAAGTTTTAACAGTTTTCACGATTATAAATTTGTTGAACAGGACGATTATAATATTGGACAAATGGGGCGACGTTGGTTCGGTCACCGCTTTTATTTCGAAAATGCACGAACGTTTAATTTTTCATTCCCAAACTTAGTGAATAGCAGTCCCTTAAAATTTAAGATCTATGTGGCAGCAACCGCTGAGTCTACCACAAATATGGAGATTGCGATTAACAGTAACCCCATAGGAAATCTTTCCCTGCCCTCAGTAGAATATGGTATCCTTGGTACCCAAAACATCTATGAAACTTCGTTTAGCAGCAGTTCTGATGACATAAGTGTTGATATGATATACAACAATAATGGCAATCCTTCTGCCTCAGCATATTTGGATTATATTTCAATTGAAGCCGAGAGATCACTGATCGCAAACGGCCAACAATTTCAATTTAAAAACAACAGCATGCCCCAACTCAGTGGCGTTGGAGAATTCAACCTCTCTAATGCCAGCGAAATTGATGAGGTTTGGGAGATTACAGATCCCTACAATCCAACTTTTTACTCCAACACTGAAAACAGTGCTGAGTTTAGTTTTAAAACCAATCTAGGGCGTCTAAAGCTATACCAAGCTTTAGCCCTGTCCAACACCTTCAGTCCTATTTTACTGCCCAATGCATCCGTGTCCAATCAAGATGTAAAAGGAACTGTATTTTTAAATCCTCAAGGTCAATTTGAAGACCTAGATTATTTGATCATTGCTCCACAATTGCTGAGTTCACAGGCAGAGCGCCTGGCCAACATCAATCGATCAAAAAACAACCTCAATGTAAAAGTCATCACTCTTGAATCTATTTATGCCGAATTTAGTTCTGGTATGCAAGATATTTCCGCAATTAGAAATCTCGTAAAATATGTGTACGACAACGCCAGCAGTGCAAACAATAGGCTGCGTTATTTGTGTCTGTTTGGCGATGCCTCTTTTGATTATAAAGACCGTACAGCCAACAATACAAACATTACGCCCTCATGGTTGTCGACAAGCAGTTTTAATTTGACAACGTCTTTTATATCAGATGATTTTTTTGGGATGATGGACCCCACAGAGGGGAGTATGATCTCTGGAGATAAATTAGATCTTGCGGTGGGAAGAATTTTAGCTGAAACGCCGCAGCGAGCCTCAGAAATGGTTGATAAAATTGAATCTTATTACAGCAGTGAAGCCTTTGGGAATTGGCGCAACAACTTCTTGTTAATTTCTGACGACGTCGATAAAATATCCGACCGCTATTTACAAGAAACAACAGATCAAATTGCAGAAGATGTAAAGCAATCAAAGCCCTTTATAAATGTAGAAAAAATTCATGCGGATACTTACGCACAAGAAACTTCGTCTGGAGGCAGTCGATACCCTCAAGTCAACAAAGCCATCTTTGACGCCCTTGAAGTCGGTGCAATCGTGGTAAATTACTTTGGCCATGGAGGCGAGGATGGCCTTGCGCAAGAACGTATTTTCGACAAAATAAATGCTCAAGAGCTCACCAACCCCAATAAACTCAGTTGCTTTGTAACAGTGACCTGTGAATACACAAAATTTGACAACCCGCTAAGGGTTACAGCGGGTGAGTTCTTGTATTGGAATAAAAAAGGGGGGGCCATTGGATTGATCACCACTACCCGTCAAATCTTTATCAGTGTGGGCATTCAATTTAACACCACTTTAAGCCAATATTTATTTGATTTTGAAAACAGCCAAACAATGAGCATGGCGGAAGCTTTGAGACTGACAAAAAACGACCCAGCAGTGACCAACAATTCCCAGCGGCGGTTGGTTTTCTTTATTGGTGACCCAGCCATGAAAATTCCATTGGCGGCTCCAGATATTATTGCGACTAAAATTAACAATGAGGACATCGCCACAACAACAACGCCTTTACAAGCATTGAGCCCTGCAAAAATCGAGGGATTTGTTTCGGATGACCAAGGTAATATTTTAAACAGCTACAATGGTACACTGACCGCGACCATATACGATAAAAATATTCAAAGAACCACTTTGGGAAATGACGGTACCTTTTTTAATGGTCAGCTGATAACCATGGATTACGAAGCCTTGGGCGAAGTGCTGTTTAGAGGACAGGCCTCAGTAGAAAATGGTGAATTTGAGATCAATTTTATAGTTCCAAGAGACATAGTGATCCCTGTCGGAAATGGTAAAATCAGCTTTTATTCAAAAACAGATGTTCCCCTTTCTGATCAAAGAGGGTACAATTTTGACATTAAAATTGGGGGAGTTAATTTGGATGCCCCTGCAGACAGCAGTTGTCCAAATATTGAACTGTATATGAATGATGATAGTTTTGTTTCTGGAGGAATCACCAATGAAAACCCCACACTTATTGCTAAATTATATGACGAAAATGGCATCAATACTTCCAGTGGCGTTGGCCACGACATTGTAGCGCTGATTGATGGCGATGAAACCAACCCCTATATTTTAAACGATTATTATATTGCGGATCTAGACAGTTACCAAAGTGGGACTTTAAGTTATCCTTTAAGAAATTTATCCCCTGGCCAACACACCCTCTCACTCAAAGCATGGGATGTTTACAACAACGGTTGTACAAAGGAAATTCAATTTACGGTTTTTGACCAGAACGAAAGTTTAGAGCTCACAAACGTACTAAATTACCCCAACCCTTTCATTAATTATACAGAATTTTGGTTCAATCACAATAGTTCAGGTGTTTTAGACGTTTCAATACAAATATTTACGATTTCAGGAAAATTGATTAAAACCATCAACAGCCAAACCAACGGCAGCGGAACCACAAGTTCACTGTCAAGAAACATCACATGGGACGGCAGGGATGATTTTGGAGCCAAGATCGGGAAAGGTGTTTACGTTTATAAATTAAATGTGAAATCTCCGCTAACAGGCCTCAAATCAGAAAAAATTGAAAAACTTGTAGTCCTTTAATAAAAACTTATATTTGTTTGATTCAAATTAAAAAATGATGAACCAAAAAAAACTTTCAAAACAATTTGAAATATTAGCATTATTGATTTCTGCGATAATATTCTCAGCTCCATCAAGATCTGAATCACAGACCGTTATCAACGAACCAATCATTATTGAAAACAGTCTTGAAAATTATGAAAGAGTGATCACCACAGGAGTTCCATTTTTACTCATCGCCTCTGATGCTAGAGCGGCTGGTTTGGGAGACATGGGGGTGGCCACTTCTGTAGACACTTACTCACAACAATGGAATCCGTCAAAATATGCCTTTTCTGAAACCAAATCGGGTTTTGGAATCAGCTATACCCCTTATTTAAGTAAACTCGTCAATGATATTTTCTTGGGCAATGTCACCTACTTTAATCGCCTCAGTGAGCGAAGCGCCATTGCAGCCAGTTTTAAATATTTTTCGCTGGGTGAAATTGAACTGCGAGAAACGGAGTTTGACCTTGGTCTTATCGAAAAACCCAATGAACTCACTTTAGATGTCTCTTATGCGCTGAGGCTGTCTGATCAATTTTCTATGGGTGTCGCCTTTCGTTATTTGCGCTCCGATTTAAGATTACAAGCACTAGACCCTAATACTCAAGCTGCAAGTTCATTTGGCGTAGATATTTCCGGCTATTACCAAAGCGAAGAAGTGGCTTATAATGATTTTAATGGCCGCTGGCGAGGCGGTTTTGCCCTGCAAAATATTGGTCCCAAAATAAAATACGATGATGCAGGTAGAGAAAACTTTATCCCCACCACACTCAGATTGGGCGGGGGTTTTGATTTTATTTTTGACTATTACAACAAATTAAGTGTTACTGCTGAGGTTACCAAACTTTTAATACCAACGCCCGCTGCCAATAAATATGAAAGCTGGATAGACAACAATGACAATGGTGTTTACGATGATGGAGACGAGGTCGTTGGCAGTGGTGTTGCTGTAAATAACAATGGGGACACTTATGAAGACATTGGATTTGTGGAAGGAATGTTCCAATCCTTTGGGGATGCCCCTGGCGGCTTTAGCGAAGAGCTTGATGAATTTACTTGGGCGCTTAGTGCAGAGTATTTATACCAAGATTCCTTTGCCTTGCGGGCTGGATACTTCAACGAAAATGAATTTAAAGGGGCACGTAAATTCTTTACCCTTGGGGCTGGATTTAAGTACAGCACTGTGGATATTGATTTGTCTTATTTATTTTCAGCTTCCAAAGTTCAAAACCCACTGGAAAACACCCTTAGATTTTCGCTTTCTTTTAACATTGGTGATGGCGAATATTTGGAGTATTAAAATAAAAAGCCTTTGACTTTACTTCCCCCAAAACTGCCTTTTTAGTTTAAAAATTAATGCCAAAAAGAGCTCTTTTTTTAGTTGTATTTATTTTACCGCTGTGTTTACAAATTACCCTGTTGTCCGCGCAATCCTTTACCAATCCCATTTTGCCTGGAGGCTATCCAGACCCATCTGTTTGTAAAGTGGGTGATTTTTTCTACATGGCAAACTCTTCCTTTGAGTATTTCCCAGGAATCCCCATTCACAAAAGTAAAGACTTGGTCAACTGGACCTTAATTGGCCACGGATTGGATCGCGAATCACAGTGTAACGCGACCATAAATCTTGTGGATGTACAATCTAATGGGGGTATTTATGCTCCGAATTTGCGATTCCATAAGGGCACCTTTTACATTATTACCACTGCCATCTACCGGGATGCCAAAACCAAAAAATCTGGAGGTAAAAACTTTATAATCACAGCCAGCGATGCTGCGGGTCCATGGTCGGATCCGGTAGTAGTGAGGGGAGCACCTGGGATTGACCCTGACCTTTTCTTTGATGAAGATGGACGTGTTTGGTACGTTGGCAACCACAAACCAAAAGACCCTGAATTTACAGACCAAAAAGAGATTTGGTTGCAAGAGATCAATCTAAAAACATTTCAGCTCATGGGCGAACGCTACAGCTTGTGGCGTGGTGCTTGTGATGGTGTTTGGACTGAAGGCCCCCATATCTATAAAAAGAATGGGGCCTATTATTTAATGATTGCTGAAGGTGGGACTTCATTCAACCATGCTGTTATGGTAGCAAAAAGTGACCGTATAACAGGTCCCTATATTTCCAATATGAGAAATCCTATTTTTAGCAGCCGACAGCTGTCCTATGACAACTGGGTTCACAGCACGGGTCATGGTGATTTGATTGAACTAGAAGACGGGCGTTGGTATATGACACTTTTGGGGGTTCGAGGAGATTTAAATCGGAAGTCCAATATGGGCAGGGAAACTTTTATTGTTCCTGTCGTTTGGGAACGAGAAGTTCGCGGCAATGGGGAAAGGAATTTATGGCCGGTAGTGGCGCCAAAAACTGGTCGGATTGAAAGACACAATCCCATTATTTTTGATGCTATAAAAGCGCCCTCTAAAAAATTAAACTTTACAGACGATTTTCAAAGCCCCGAACTTGGGTTGGCATGGACTTTTAGAAGAGTGCCCATGCCCAATACCCTGACCCTTAAAGACCGCCCGGGTTATCTTCGCCTTTACACCCACTCCAATACCATTTCAAATCGAAAACGCAGCCATTTTACCGGAATAAAACAAACTGAAAGTGATTTTGAGTTTATTACTAAAATACATTTCAATCCAAAGGGTGATAACTCTGAAGCAGGAATTGCAGTTGTTCAAAAAGACAATAACTTTGTGTCTTTTACTCTGCGCAAAGACAAAGCGGGCATGCGAATTGAAGTCGTTCATAAAAACAAGAAAAAAAACACTTTAAAATCTCATAAAATCAAATCCTATAAGGGAGTTATAAAACTAAAATTGGTATCCTCCAATGACCAATATATTTTTTCCTATGCCACAAAAGGCAAGGCCTATAAAACATTGATCACAACTGCTGCAGACTTGGTTCTATTTAGTGGTTTTACCGGGGCACACATTGGGCCTTATGCAACAAGCAATGGTCAAAACAACCTTGATTACGCTGATTTTGATTGGGTAAAATATGTGCCCAGGCCAAGGAAATAAGCTTGAATATGATGTCTGTTAAAATGAAAAAAATTAATCTTAAATGTGAATTTACAGTTTACGACTCCCAAAAAGCCTTGCCCAATGACGTAATTCAACTCATCAAAGCCGCTGAGGAGGCACAAAAGAAAGCCTATGCGCCCTATTCTAACTTTTTGGTAGGCGCTGCTTTGAGGTTGGAAAATGGCGAAATCATTAGTGGTAGCAACCAAGAAAATGCCGCCTACCCCTCCGGACTTTGTGCTGAGCGAACCGCTATATTTTATGCGAGTTCCCAATTTCCAAATCAAAAAATCTTACAAATGGCCGTTTCTGCTGGGTCCAAAACAAAACCAACAAAGCGCCCCATCCCTCCATGTGGTGCCTGCCGTCAAGCCTTGGCAGAATATGAACAAAAACAAAATACGCCCATAGAACTCTACTTTAAGGGTACTGAAGGGGACATTGCCTATTCAAAATCAGTGGAAAATATTTTACCGTGGATCTTTGATAAAAATCAATTATAAATTTTAGTCAAAAATTTACGCCTTCCTTTTTCAGGTTAACAATCAAAGTGTTATTTTTGTAAACACATTAGCAAACCCATTGTAAGCAAATGCAAGAAATAACCAAAGAGACGTATTTAGACTGGTATGAAAATATGCAGTTTTGGCGGAAGTTTGAAGACAAACTGGCCGCAGTTTATATCCAGCAAAAAGTAAGAGGATTCCTTCACCTTTACAATGGCCAAGAAGCTGTTCTGGCAGGTGCACTGCATGCTATGGACCTGAGTAAAGATAAAATGATAACGGCCTACAGAAATCACGTTCAACCCATCGGTATGGGAGTGGACCCCCGCAGAGTAATGGCAGAATTGTATGGAAAAGCAACTGGCACCTCTCAAGGTTTGGGTGGCTCTATGCATATTTTTTCTAAAGAACATGGTTTTTATGGGGGGCATGGTATTGTTGGTGGTCAAATTCCACTGGGAGCCGGTATGGCTTTTGGTGATAAGTATTATGAACGGGAGGCGGTCACACTTTGTTTTTTTGGAGATGGTGCAGCCCGTCAAGGTTCATTACATGAAACTTTTAATATGGCAATGAATTGGAAACTTCCAGTGGTATTTGTATGTGAAAATAACGGCTACGCCATGGGAACTTCAGTGGAGCGTACGGCCAATCACACGGATATTTGGAAGCTAGGACTTGGATATGAAATGCCTTGTGGCCCTGTTGATGGAATGAATCCTGTAAAAGCAGCGGAAGCCTTTGACGAAGCCATACAACGGGCCAGACGTGGGGACGGTCCTACATTTTTGGAAATGAAGACCTACCGATATAGAGGTCACTCTATGAGTGATGCACAGCATTACAGAACCAAAGACGAGGTCAAAGAATACCAGAAAATCGATCCAATTACCCAAGTTAAGGACATCATCATAGAAAAAAATTATGCGACTGAGGATGACATCAAAGCCATCAATGCACGTGTAAAAGAGCTTGTAGCTGAATGTGAAAAATTTGCAGAAGAATCCCCATTTCCAGAAAAAAGTCTGATGTATGATGCTGTTTATGAGCAAGAAGATTACCCATTTTTAAAACATAAATTATAAACTATGGCCATCGTTGTAAACATGCCGCGCTTGAGTGACACCATGGAAGAAGGCACCGTGGCCAGCTGGTTAAAAAAGGTCGGAGACCGCATAGAGGAAGGTGATATACTTGCTGAAATTGAAACGGACAAAGCCACCATGGAATTTGAATCCTTTAACGAAGGGATACTATTACATATCGGAGTCCAAGAAGGTGAAACGACCAAAGTTGATGAATTACTGGCCATTATCGGAGAAGAAGGAGAAGACATCTCTGCCCTCATTGAAGGTGGATCCAATGCTGATGAAGACATCTCAGAAAACATCTCAGAAGACATCTCAGAAGTCACTTTAGAAACTGAGGCAACTGCTAAAGCCCCAGAAAGCTCGACAGCTGAAATGCCCGAAGGGGTTATTGTCGTCACCATGCCGCGATTGAGCGATACCATGGAAGAGGGCACCGTGGCCAGTTGGTTAAAAAATGTAGGTGATTTTGTGGAAGAAGGCGAGATCTTAGCAGAGATTGAGACTGACAAAGCCACCATGGAATTTGAATCTTTTAACGAAGGAACACTGCTGCATATTGGCCTTTCCGTTGGGGAATCCGCAAATGTAGACGATCTTTTGGCCATCATTGGACCTGAAGGAACCGATGTCAGTGGTATTGCTCAAAATTTTAAGGCAGTAACCGCAGAAACTCAAACGGAAGAGGCCGCAAAAACAAAAATTGAATCCCCAGCACCAACAGTGGTTGTTGAAACCCCAAAGGTTGAGCCTCCCAAAAGCGAGGACCCTCTAACTACAATGGCAACCAATGGAAGAATATATATCTCCCCATTGGCAAAGAAAATTGCTGAAGAAAAAGGCATTGCGCTAGGCCAAGTTCAAGGAACAGGAGAGAACGGACGCATCATTAAAAGAGATGTAGAAAACTTTAGTCCAACCAGTGCTCCCTCTGTAGCGACGGTTCCTAAGTTTGTAGCTTCAGGCCAAGAAGACTTTGATGAAGTCAATCACTCACAAATGCGAAAAGTGATTGCCAAACGACTCGGTGAATCCAAGTTCTCTGCACCACACTATTACCTTGCTGTGGAATTTGATATGGACAACACCATTGCATTTAGAAAGCAATACAACTCTATACCAGAAACTAAAATATCCTTTAATGATATAGTGGTCAAGGCCTGTGCATTATCACTCCGCCAACACCCGCAGGTCAATTCTCAGTGGTTTGAAGATCGAATGAGGCTTAATAACCATGTGCACATTGGTGTGGCTGTTGCAGTAGAAGATGGATTGGTAGTTCCAGTGGTGAAATTTGCCAACGCACAAAGCCTCCCACAAATTGGCGCTGCTGTAAAAGATTTTGCTGGCCGTGCACGCCAAAAGAAACTGACCCCCCAAGAGATGGAAGGCAGCACTTTTACCATTTCGAATTTGGGCATGTTTGGCATTGAAAGTTTTACCTCTATTATCAACCAGCCAAATTCAGCGATTTTATCCGTAGGAACCATCGTTGAAAAACCAGTGGTTAAAGAAGGCGAAATTGTTGTAGGTAATACGATGAAACTCACCTTGGCTTGCGACCACAGGACCGTGGACGGTGCCACAGGAGCAGCATTTCTTCAAACACTCAAAGGATATATTGAAAATCCTGTGACCATGTTGGTGTAAAACCGTTTCACTTTTATTAAAAAAAA
>TARA_B100001093_G_scaffold365808_1_pt1 | contig 11546 bp, 6 predicted proteins | sample TARA_B100001093 | Tara Oceans TARA_B100001093 (sample SAMEA2623116) | marine metagenome | biome: marine biome (ENVO:00000447); feature: surface water layer (ENVO:00002042); material: "saline water (ENVO:00002010), including plankton (ENVO:xxxxxxxx)" | depth 5 m
CACAGATAGTATGCTGCAATATCTTGGCCTTCATCAGGGTGACCTGCAGGTAAATCGAACTTGACATCACCCTTCATTGCTTTGCCAATTTGTAATACTCCGCCATCAAACGTCTCGGTGATGTAGCCTGAATAATCGAGTGCTTGATTGAGTTCAGGGTGGACATAAGGAATGTGAAATCCTTCTAAGAAATTATCAACATAGAGCAACCAATTGGCATCTACGCTGTGGTCTCGATCCCGGCTTGCATCGTGCGTGAACGATTCTGGTTTGAGGAACCCCAAACGCTGTTCAAGCATATCCCAGGGCAAGTCCATGCTCTCGCTCTGAGCCGTGAAGAACAGCCCCATCCATTGCTTGAGTGGAAATTGAGGAAGATTGTCATCTTCACTCGGAAAGTCAACTGCTTGTTCAAATTCAGCCATGTGTCGAAAGCTTCCATCGAGATTGAACGTTCGGCCATGATAGCGGCATTGCAGGGATTTCTTGGTGCACGCCTCAAGTGCTAAGCGCATACCCCGATGGGTACAGACGTTTGACATGCATCGAGTTTCATCACCTTGAACCAAGACCATCGATTCGCCATTGATGGCTTCAATATGTTCGAGTGGTTGAATGGTATGTGCCTCTAATTCCGAGCGATGTGCTGCAAATTGCCACCCAGAAAAAACGCTTTTTAGACGATTAAATTGTTCAGGTTCAGTGTAGAACCGTGAAGGAAGCGTTTTCGCTTTTCGAATGTCTTCATCGATCAGCGTCTCGCTCATAACCTCACACCCAGACGTCGTTTTCTGCAGTCAGTTCGCCTTCTTGCTCTCCGGTATTGATGACGCTTCGTGGCTCGACCAACATCACGTGGCACTCGTTTTCTGCAAACGGTTTGTGAGTTACACCCTTTGGAACAACATACATTTCACCCTCGTGAAGGGTGATGGTTTCGTGCTCCATCTCAATGTTCATCGAACCTTTGACGACGATGAAGACTTCATCGGTATCAGCATGGTTGTGCCAGACAAATTCACCTTCAATTTTGACCAACTTGAATTGATAATCGTTCATTTCAGCAATGACTCGCGGCGACCAGTGGTCTGAAAATTTGGTTAACTTTTCATCAAAATTAATTTTCGCCATGTCCAAAGGACACTGCCTCCCTTATTTTGGCTTAACTCATGTGGTAAAAGTGAGGTAATATCAAGAAGACGACCCCTCTCCTCAGCCTGTGGAGAAAGGAATGTTCGGCTCAATCCCAGTATGGGAAATGCTGGTTCTCGTGGTTGTCGTACTTGCCACTCTATCGCTTGCCACTCCAGAGAGCGAATCGAATCAACAGGTTTTGGAAGTGTCTGAGATTACAGGGGAGATGAGGCTTACTTCTCGCGCATCGATGGATGCATTGGGATTGCAAGATTTTCAAATCGGTCCTTTAGCAACGATTGCTCTTGATGTCCATCCTATCCAATCACAAGGATGCACAGAATGCCAGACGATCCCTACAGGGTTTCACATCAGTGGTGAAGTTACCATCACTGAATTGATTGATAGCGCTGGACGAAACGGTCGGGTAGAAGGCACGCTCAACATTACCTATCTGCGTGAATCCACGGATACACACACTCTACGAGAATGGTTTAACGTTGATTGGAATGCTGGATCTGCTTCTTCCCACTGGGTTGGTATGCTTCACCACACGCCTGCAAAATGGACACCCAGCGAGGAGTTTTCCAGCACATTCCTTGAAACTGCTCAAGGTTTTGAAAGTCGGACTGGGCCATTTGTTTCCTTCCATTCTGTTGGTGAAACCTCTCGAGAAATTGAAGGCTGCTTGCCTGGTGGTTTTAGTTGCTCAAAGGCATCACAAAGCGATTACACAATGATTGCTAATTTCACTGAGCCTCGCACGCCAAGTCTCATCGCTCATCCAGAAAATTGGCACATGAGTTCATCCAACCAATCTGCGCTTGACCAACCTGAAGGGATGGATGGCATTCATAGTATTCTGTCTCTTGACGATACAGTTGCCAGCTCTGAGGTATGGTCTCCGGATTCAAACGCAACTCCAACTGCAATGCAAACATGGTCAATCAATACCTCAAATTCTCCAAACTTCTCACCCATGACGCCTTTTTTCCAAGCATTAGGTCTTCCGAGCATTTCCTATGACGTGCCGGATGGGACTTGGACAGAGGCTGATTTTTCACACTACAGCACCGGTGTAATTACCAATGAACAGGGAGAATTGGTGCTGTCTCTTGTCCGTCTTGATACATGAAAAACTTGAATTTTAGAGTTTTTATCGATGAATGCGTTGGCGATACAAATAAAACCTATTCCCAAATGGTCATACCATGAAGCAAAGAGCACTCTTTCTCATTTTACTCATGGCCTGCATGTCAATCTCCCCTGCATTGGCGAGTATTGCCACGCCAAATGCTACCGAAGAATCTCAAGGTACAACCTCTCACTTGAGCGTTGATGGATTTGTCACAACCAAACTTGCAAGCACAGGTTCACAGGTTGATATCTTTGCTCATACTCGTGGTCATTCAAGCGAAACCGTCGTCAATGTTGACATACTACGATACGATATTTCTCCGCTTGAAATGATTGTTAATACCGCTCTTCCAGGCACAGGACAATCCGTTGGTGTTGTTGTCATGGAGCCTCAAGGTGCGCATGAAGATGATGCAACAACCATGGTTTGGCACGGCGTTTATACAATCCCAGCCTCTTCTATTGGTGGTGTATACGGTGCAACGATTACCGCCGAGGATTCAGGCATGGTTGTTGTCGATGACCCTACCCAACTGTCGAATCTTTTGGTTGAGCAAATCGAGACTGTCCTTCAGGCAATCGACAATGCTTGGGACACTGCCAACCCACTTGGCACCATCAACAATGAATTCACAAGTCTTGAATCGACAGCGACTCAAAACGGCGACTGGACATATTTTGTTGACACTGCGTCACGAGGCCAAGGAACGGGTGGAAGTGCACAAGCATGGAATGCAATGCTTGATGCAGGTCGAAACCAATACAGCATGGCGGAAGGAGCGAACTTCCTTGAAGCACTGATGGAGTTCCTTGACTCTGACGATGTTGATGCAGGTTTGTCCTTTGTTTCCGGACTCTTGACCTTTGGCGATGAATTCCCGATTCCGCAAACGTTCGATGATTTCGGAACGACTGCAGATTACATTCAAACCTTCAATGCCATTGAAAACTTCACTCGTTTTGAAGGAACCGGCGACTTTGAAGCGGCATACGATGCGCTTACTGGAAGCGGTGAATGGACTGCTATGCAAGAAGCGATTGACAATATCGCAAACAACATCAAACCCCTTGAAAGTGGCCAAACAGTGATGCGCAACATCGCACTTCTTGCTGTTTCAAACCATCCTCAAGCCATCATTGACGGTCTTACTGCATATGTTCAACCACTTATCGATGAAGACATTGACAACATGACACCGTTCCAAAAACTCATCGTTCGATGGGCAGAAATGGGCGAACCAACCATTAACGATCTTGACGGTGACGATATTCCCGATGAAATCATCTGGCAGTATGAATTGCTTCTTGAAACCGCAGAAGGTCAAGCATGGACTGCAAAGATGGCAAGCGAATCCAGTTGGGTAAATGACGCATTTAACGAATTCAATACCCTCCCAGAAGACATTATTCAAATTCTTGCTGAATCTTTTGAAGACCCCGTTTGGGAACAAACCGGTCAAGTCCTCGCCGACTTTGGCGACTGGCTCGAAAACTCATCAGGAATTAACCGTGAGCACCATTGGCCAAACTACGAGGACGATGAAGGAGAGTCCGATGACGATGAGGGTGATGATGGCCAGAATGACGATGATTCCGACTCGGAATCAGATACACCTTCGTTCGACTTTTACCCTGTTCGAACCAGCCTGTACGACCCGCACGTGCTTGAACTTGGAATCGATCTTGATGTTTGGGGTGGAGATTCTTCTCAAGACCCTGAGACATTGCCAATGACCATGACCAATTCTGATGGTTTTACTGTGAATACCGTTCTTTCAAAAACCTGTGAATGGTGCCCATACAAGGGTATTCTTACTGCTGAAAACATCGAGGACACTGAATGGACTTTCTCTCAACCCCTTGACAACTGGGCAGGCGGCTCAATAGAGGGAGCAGAGATACATTTCGAACAGCTCCGCCCTTCTATTCTTGAAGCAATGTTGTACGAAGGTATCGATGAAACATTCATCGTGTCTGCAATCGGTGTTCTTGTCGACCAAGATGAAATTGTCTCGAAAGACGCTGCATTTGATATCGACACGGTTACTTACGACTCTTCAGGAGTCGTACAAGGTGCGGATGTCGACATTGCAGTACTCCGGATTTCTCCGCAAAATGCCCTCTCAGCATTCTCTTCTCTCTCACCAGAAGGTAATTTCATGGTCTCTACTATGGAGCCAACTGAATCATCAAACGGAGAAATGATGGGCATGTATGATGGTAATGATGTTGATGGAGTATTGGAAGTAGAAATCAATCCAGCAAGTGGTCAAAATTATGAATTGGATGACCGAGATATCTTTTTCGATTCCTATTCGACGAGTGGAGATGCAACTGGATGGGATTTGACTTCTTATCTTAGCAATCTTCCATTAGACGATCGTGGCCTTGTCGAGGTCAAAACCTCTGGAACGACAACCTCCGGTTTAGAATTTGAATACGTCCAAGAGATGCCACTACCGGGTTCACCTTCTTGTGTTCAAAGCAGTTTTTCTTCCTGGGACACCTCGAATAATGAAGTTAATTTTGAACATTGGACGGAAAATTCTTGGTATTACTATGGTGACGAGGGTGATTCGCAATACGAACATGCTAACCTCAATCAAGTCGATATTGACTGGGGCGATGGAAACATGGATTCAGACATACAAGAATGGAACAGCATCAACCATCAGTACGATTCAATGGATGGACAAGACACGCACTCAATCACCGTAACCTTCCATTTCGGAAGCGATGATGAATCCAGCACGCAAGATGTGTTCACCTACGAACACCACTACACCTACAAGGAATACCATGGCTTCGAATATACAGATGAAGAGGACAACCCGTACCATGAAAATTACGCAAGTATCCCTGACGATGGTGAAAGTTACTGCGAATTAGGAGAACCTCAACAATCTTCGACGCCTTCACCAGACATCATTAACACCTTTATTTCCGAAGGACCGTTTGAAGTTCATTCTGAAGATATTTTCATCAGCAATGCGAATGGTGAAGCAAGCACATCAGTAACACCGAGCTTCGCTGGCGCCTATGTGACGCTTGCTCAGTCAACCTACACAACTGCTGACGGTATCGAAATGACCGGCCTCGGCCTCAACTTTGGAGCTGCTACTGCTGGTAGTCTTGCCCTCAGTGGTCTTGAACAAGTGTCTTCTTTTGCTGGTTTACCTGTCTACAGCGCTACGACCAGTGCAAGCGGCCTCACTACGATTACCGTATCTCCATCAGGGATTTCTCAATCAGAATATTCCGTCATTGTGGGCGTTACCCCAATTGACTTGGGTGAAGTCCCGTTCCCTGATATCGATGAAGAAGCATGGGGAGAACCGGAAACTTTCACGCTTGAATTTGAAGCAGGTGATACATCACGAACTCAAGAGATTCGATTGAAAGCACCATTGAGTGGAATTGGAATGGCAGTTCTTCATGAAGGTGAATTGTTCCCTGAAGCAATGCACACAGGTTTGATTCTCTCAAACCCAACTGACCTTGAGATGACCGGCACTCTTGGGCCAGGTCAAACGACCAACATTGCATTGGATGGTCAAAATGCTTCACGCATACTCGCAGTCGCAGCACCGACCGATGGCTTTGACCCTGCTTCGATTGATTTCTCGTCGTTCACAGATTTCATCTATGCAGAAGGCGTTCGTAACGAAATAGGTTGGGTTGCAGTCGACCAAAGAATGGAACAAGTCTGTGAAGAACTTGACATTTGGACTGATTGGGGCTGGGATGATTCAACTGGTCAAGGCAATGAAGTACTCTCCATCGGTGTTTACAATCAACGTAACTATGATGACTACATGTCCGCCCCCGAACCGGTCGTGAGTAATGCTGTTCTCTACAATTCAGAAACTGGAGATGTAGTGGAACCATCAAGCGATTGGGAAGAAGATGGAGACAGCAGAATGAGCGCTTCATTCCCATACGATGAATCGATAGAATATACCTTTGAAACGCGCTCAAGTTTCAATTCAACCGCACAAATTTGGTTTGAAGAAGAGACGGATGATGATGGCTATACATACATGTCTATGAATATGGACGATACGATTCTGTGCACTGGAGAAGGCCAACAAACCGAGGAAGAAATCTATGACGAGTTTGAAGATTTCTTCGGAGGCCTAAACTCAATTTCTTGGGGACTTGGTTCAAGCGCTGACCTCACCCTCCCATTACTGTCTTCACCTGTAGACAACTACACCGTTTTGGCTATTGCTCAAATCGGAGAAGGAGACGATGCTGTGCTCACTGCTGGAATTGGAAGCAAGGTTGCTGAAGTCAACCCTGAGCCTCCACAAATGGAGAATCTCACGATGATTTTCAATCCACCAAATCCAGTTGCTGGCGATACGGTATTGATTACGATTACCGACCCAGCAGGACAACCTGTTGGCGGCCTATCCGTACTTGTAAGCCACGACAACTCAACGTTGTTTAGCATCGTTCTCAACGAAAACGGTCAAACCTCGTTCTTACTCATCGAAGGAGATTTACTCGTTCAAATTTCAGGTGGACTGTACAATCCGATTGAATTCACAATCACCGTAGGTCCGGATGGCACCGTAACTGATGATGGTGGAACTTTGCCTGGTGATGCTGATGGTGATGGTATTGGTGATGAAATCGATCAATTCCCAGATGATGGTGACGAATCCATGGATTCAGATGGTGACGGAGTCGGTGATAATGATGACGCGTTCCCATTTGACGCAAATGAAACACTCGACACAGATGGAGACGGCATTGGTGATAACGCAGACACAGATTCAGCCTCCTCCTCTTCCTCCACTACGACAACCAACATCTTGATCGGTGCGGTCGCACTCGTCGTCGTTGGACTTATCGCTACTGTCTTCGTTCTGCGAAGAGGCAAAGGCAATGAGGATTGGTCTGATGCAGATTATACCGACAATAAATGGGATGCTTTTGAAGATCAATTTGGCTCGCAAACTACGGCAGCAGCAGTCTCAACTGCGCCTATTTCTGCGCCACCATCTGCTGCTCCATCCCGACCTCCTCAAAACCATACAGGTCAAATGCAGGACGGATACGAGATATGTGAATTCCCGCCTTCTTCTGGAAAGTGGTGGTATAGAGACCAAACCACTGGCCAATGGACAAAGTGGGAATAGGTACATTTCTACACTTTGCGCTCAAGTTGTGAAGCAACTTCATGACTGAGGGCCAGAGAGTGATGCTCATGGAGGCAAACAGAGTCCGTCAGATTCTGATTGCTGGTCTTCTGCTTGGTACGTTGTTGCTTGCTTTTTTTCCAGTCGAACCCCAGATGTCGACTGAAGTCATCTTTGATGACGAGGTCACTGTTCAGCGCAAATCTGATGGAATAGGTACTGAATCAAGTGAGTCGCTTGTCTTGCGAGTCACGCATGATGATGGCGCTGGTTTGATGCACCCTGTCAATCGAGTGCAGGAGCTTTTGAGTATTGAAAAAGAGGCTTTTGCCGGCGAGAATCCAGACACTGCATGGCATACTGATGTTACGGAATTGAACCGCATTCAGTCCCCATTTATGTTGTGGGAAGAAGCGTTTAGTTCTCGAAATCGTTCTTTAACTGACGCAGAAGGTTGGAGTGATGTTCTTCAACCAATGCTTGAGGAGGGCTGGTGTGGAAAAAATGCCACAAATGAGGAGTCATTTGCTTTTGAAGCAACACTTCTCTTGCTACCCAATGATGCCGACCTTGGGGTAGCCTGCCCATCAATGCCTGGCCAATACGCGCATCAGCCACCTACGTCAAACGAGTTACTTTGGATGGTTTGGATTGGTAATAACCAGTCCAATACCAACTGGTCGGAACTTGGAGTGTGGGCAGATCAGTTGTCTGAATCAACCAACTTTACCTTCGAAGCAGTCGGCGCCAATATGTTGTTTGCTAAATCAAAAACGTTGGCAGAAAGTGAGTTGAAAAGCGTCATGATACCTCTTGCCATATTGTTGGTATCTGCGCTCTGTATCGGGTTGCGAGACCCGCTTGTAGCCGTTGTGACCTTAGGCAGCGCCACGCTTGTTGTGGGAGCGGAAATGGGTATTATGTCGATGTTTGGATATACGTTTTCAGTTATCGACGGGATTGCTGTTCCAATCATAATGGGGGTAGCAGTTGATGGCGCATTTTGGTATTGTCGCTCTTCACACGATGTTGAAAAGGTTCGAAAGATGTTGTTCGTTGCAATGCTGACAACCATTGCAGCAGTCTCACTTGCATTGTTTTCTCCTCTGCGAGCTCAACGCTCTTTGGCACTGGTAATGGTGATTGGGATATTCCTTGATTGGCTGATTACCAGGTATGTGCTTGAAGACTTCTACATGTCACGAAAAAAGGTCGATATTTCGCCTTCACCATCAAGAAATGTGCTGTCTAGGCCTGCTTTCACGGCCTTGTGGCCTGCTTTACTTTTGCTCCTTGCAGGGGTTGCTTTTGTATCTCCAGGTGGCGTGGAGGTGTTGGATATTCATCAATTCCTTCCAGAAGATGACCCTGATTCGGCAGAGTTGCGTCAAATGCAAGATGAATACATCCTTGCCTCGAGTACCGATGCATGGATTTTAGTGAATGTCAAGGGGGATTCGGTTGAAGAGTATCGCCACCTGTTAGCGTTCCAAGAGCAGTTGAGAAATCATCCGAGCATCATTTCACTTGACACGGGTCTTTCGCAATCGAAACTGATGATTGGCATACCTGATTCGAATGATGCAAATGCAACGCTTGACCAAGTCCTCAGTACTTCCAGTCTTGATTCACTGATGGTCAAAGATCCAAGGTTGCAATCGGATGGCGAAACCTATGCGGTTGTTCTTGTCGTTTATTTGGATGGACTCGATACCGATGCTGCTCTTGCTTTCATCGACGATGTTCGAGCATTGTTATCGGACATGGAGGTCTCTGGTAATATTGGAGGAAATTTCGTCGTTGGTGCAGAAGCAGCTCACTCCTTTGATGAATCACGAATGACCCAAATTTTTGGAGCAGGAATTGCAGTCTTTTTTGTTGCCTTTGGTGTTCTACGTTCACCTGAAAAAGCGCTTCGAATTGCAGTAGGAACCGTAGTTGTTGGTGCTGCAGTTGACGGAATGGCAAGCCTGCTTGGTGGAAGAGGAGTAGGTTCAGCCCCCGCAGTTTTACTGGGAATGGGCTTTGCTGCAGACTATCTTTCACATTCAAGCAGTTCTGACCATGCTCCGACCTCAAATGACCATGCAGCACGTTGGTGGGCGGCCTTCACTTCGATGTGCGTGTTCATTCTCATCGCTTTCACGACGTTCCCACCATCCAGCGAAACGGGACGTTTGCTCACCTTGAGCATCTTCTTTTCAGTACTCCTCGCGACTGCTCTGTCACTGTATCAAACTCAAAGCGATGAAGAGGAATAAGACCGTTCAATCTTCCAGTTGTTCTTTGTTAAACAGAGAAGAAGCAGCCCCAAATGTAGTTCGAAGCATGCCAATAAACAGTACAATTCCAATGAGTGGGAACGGTAGAATGCAGCAAACAGTAAAATCGACTCCTGAAAAACCAGTTTCAAGGACAGCATCATATGGATTATCTGGATTGATATAAACTGTAATTTCCTTGCCTGCAGGATAGTCTTCATCAGCATTTTCCGACCAAGAATTACACGAATTATCCTTGCTGAAACTGACGATATCTCCGTCAAAAGTCTCATTATCGTATGTATACTGATAGTTAACCCACAAACAGTACGTAGTTCCACCATCGCCATCAGAGGAAGAGTCAACTCCGCTCTCAAGAATCACTCCGTCCGTAGCATTCCATTCCGAGGTACCGATATCCGCCAGAACTGGCCCGCCTACAAAATAGAGTGCAATAAATGAGGCCATGCACCAGATTCCAGCAAAAGTCCATCCTCCAAGGAGCCCACCCAATCCGATATTGGGGCGTATTCCTATTGCTTGTTGCGGATGATTCCATACAGTACAACCTTCTTGCTCGAGAGTATGAATTGTAAAATCGAGTAACTTTTGAGCCTGTGAGCGAGAATAAATCGCTTTCACACCGCTGCCTGATTTGAAGAATTCAAGGGTTTTCTCATCCTCAGCCATTCGATTGTTATTATACCAATAAACGATCTCTTGACCGTCATTATCGCTGTTCCAATTGTTAACCGGAAAGTCATCAAGAGTGACATCAATTTTCACGTTACGTTCGGATGAATCGATTCTCTTGCGAGATGATTTATCAGCCTCATCTTTTGAGTCATCACCTGAGAGTTGTTCTTCCCAAAAATTGTTTGACATCGAGTCACCCTGTGGCTGCTGTCTTTTGTTACTTTACCCGTCAAAACCCATTCGGCTTAGAACTCAAGGCTCTGTAGTCGGGTCCCAGCCTGAAACATAGTTTTCATCAAGTGCCAGAATAGCGTCCATTTCACCGGAAATATCAATGTCGAGCGATGCGATGTTCTCAATAATTCGCGAAGGATTGCTTGACTTTGGTATCGTTATACATCCTTGGTCATAACAGAATTTGATTGCTACTTGAGCAGGAGTACAACCAAGGCGTTCAGCAATTGCTCCAAGTTCAGGGTCGTCAACTCTGTGGCCGCGAGCAAGTGGGGAATAGGCCATTATTTTGGCGCCAGAATCTTCTGTTGCTTTTTTGAGGTGAGGCCGTTGAAGCCAAGGATTGTACTCGACTTGGTTGACACTTGGCATGTAGTTGGCATACTTCTTCATCGCATCCAAATGTGCTTCTCCATAATTAGAAACTCCGATAGATTTGACCCATCCTTGCTCAAGGCAGTGCTCCATTGCCCTCCATACCGGCGCACGATGTGCAGGGTCAAGAGGTGGTGCATGGACCAAATAGAGGTCAATGTATTCAGTATCAAGAAGTTCGAGTGATTTCTTACATTGCTCAATGGTTTCTTCATAACCAACAGCATCCCCACGCCGAAGTTTTGTCGTGATGAAAACTGAAGAACGCTCCACGCCCGTTTCTTTGAGTGCTCGACCTACGTCACGTTCATTCTGATACATACTCGCCGTATCGATGTGCGTGTAGCCCGCTTTAAGCGCGGCCAAGACAGATGATTTGCATTCACCACCGTCTGACATCAAAAAGACGCCAAGACCAAATTGTGGGATTTCTGTAGGATAGGCTTTGTTGCCTTCAGGTGTTTGATGACTGATGTGCATAACTCCGACCAGAGGGCGGAGATTGATGAATCCGTCGCTCACTCAGCAGGTGCTTCATCGTCCATGTTCCAGCCCAACACTC
>TARA_B100001093_G_scaffold220417_1_pt1 | contig 11535 bp, 13 predicted proteins | sample TARA_B100001093 | Tara Oceans TARA_B100001093 (sample SAMEA2623116) | marine metagenome | biome: marine biome (ENVO:00000447); feature: surface water layer (ENVO:00002042); material: "saline water (ENVO:00002010), including plankton (ENVO:xxxxxxxx)" | depth 5 m
ATTCGTTTCAGTTTCTTTTTTTGAAATTAATCTTCCTTTGTATTCTATAATTCTATTTTTTTTTTTAATGTCTTTAGACGCAACTAAACCTCTGTTGCTTATTTTCGATCTTATAATTTTATACATATGAGTTTAAAGAAATTATGAAAAGTATTTAAGTGCTATAAAAACAATAATAGGTATTGTCAAGAAAGAACCAATAGTTGATACAACAATAGTGCTAGCAATACTATTTACTACTTTTTTACTAGAATACATCGAGCCAACGAGATAAGTTAAAATAGCACTAGGCATTGAACATTGAATAAATAAAACTCCAGCTGGAATCCCCTTTAATTTAAAAAAATAAATTAATCCTAACCCTATTAAAGGTCCTAAGATTAGCCTAGCAAATGAAGATAGCATTGCATCTTTTAAAGAAAAAACTTTAAGCTTTGTAAGGGCTATTCCAAGAGACATTAGAATTAAGGCTATTGTGGAATAAGCCAATAAGAAAGCAGTGTTCTCTATAAATTTTGGAGGTTGAACATCAAAATACAGAAAAATTACAGCTATTAGAACGGCATATACAGGAACGCTCTCTAAAAATACTTTAAAACTAATTTTTTTACTTGCTAAAAAAATACCAAAGGTAAAATGTGAAATTATTACAACAGCAGATATAGCTGAGGCGACTCCAAGCCCAAGCTGACCGTATGCAAATAAACAAATGGGCAAACCCATGTTTCCACAATTTGGGAGAATTAATGGGGGTAGCTCAGTAATATAATCTTTTTTTTGAAATTTAAGAATAATAACACCTATTATTGAAAATCCTAATATAGCTAAGAATGTATAAGCAAAATAGTTTATGAATAAATTAAAACTAATTCCGGTAGATGTGATTGCGTAAAATGCTATCCCAGGTGATCCAAATTTTGCAGCAAAATTAGTGATAAAACTTGTGTCATAATTAGGATTTTTTTTTCCTAGGTAATATCCAATTCCAATTAGAGCGAATACGGGAACTATTACATCTATTAGCTTGAGATATAATTCCATATTTAGGCTTTTTTAGTTTTTGTTCTAACTCTAGTTTTATTAAAGCCAATAGCTGCCTCAAACTCTGATAAACGCTTATAAATTGACCTTAATTCGGTGATTCTAGTCCAATTTTGAAGGAATAGAGAAAAACTAGATTGTACCTCTCTAAAGGCACTGGATGTTTGGATTAACACCCCTAAGGTCATGGCTCCTGTAAATAGACCAGGTCCCATTAGCAAATATGGAACTATAACCATTGTTTGATTGTACATTATTATCCAAAGATCAAAATAACCATAGTGTAAAAACAATTTATGATAATTAAATTTAATGCCAGTGAACAGTTGTAAAATGGTACCAGGTCCGGCATAATTTACTCTATCATCTTCTCCATAAACTAACTCTTTCCGGAATGCGGCTTCCACTTTTTGATTATTATACTCTAGTCCAGGTAGTTTGATTCCGACAATCCAACTAATAATTAAACCACCTAAACTGGCAGTCAATGATACGACTACTAAAGAGCCTGAAATATCTTTAAAAAAAGGTATTACAACGTTTTCTGAAAGACCCCAAAGAATTGGTATAAAAGCAATTAGCAACATTAATGCACGTACAATCTGAAGTCCTAGGCTTTCTACTATTTTTGCAAAGTTCATCGCATCCTCTTGAATTCTTTGAGAGGCTCCTTCAACTTTTGCATCGGCAGCTTTCCAATAAGGCATATATGAAAAGGTCATTGCCTCTCTCCATCTAAAAGCCCAAAGACGCGTGAAATAATTAGTTATAGTGTAAATAATTACATAAGGGACAGCTAGTTTCATAAATAGATAAATCCCATCATAAAATTCAGAAAGTTTTCTTTCAGGAGCTTTTTGAAGAAGATCGTAAAAACCTTTATACCATTCGTTTATTTTTACATCGATCCATGTTTGTGAAAAAAGAGATATAATGATAAAAGCAAAACCTCCCCAAGACCAAAGAAGCCATTCTCTATCTGTAAAAAAACTACGCCACATGTTTAGTTCTTAGTAAAGTTATCTGCATACGATTTAATAACAAATTTTTTTTTCTTGGGTGCTAACAACGTATACACTACATCATTTGAATTAGCGTATTCTATTGCTTTTTCTTTAGATGAAAACTTTAATTTCACCTCATTTAAAGTATCATCAGATGATTCCCAGCCCATTAAAACGTTTGTTTTAGGATCTCTTGTTTCAAATTCTAAAATCCAATTTTTTGTTTTTCCTCTTGCCGACTGCATGGCTGTTTTTGCAGGTATGTAAATTGTTGCATATTTTTTCATAAGTGGTCGGGGCGGCAGGATTTGAACCTGCGACCCTCTGGTCCCAAACCAGATGCGCTACCAGGCTGCGCTACGCCCCGATTGAGTGATTATATAGGTCAAATAAGACTTTTTGGCAATTGAAACCTTCTTGCTATATAAGCTAAAGATATCAAAAAAATTCTTTTTATGAAAAAAATTGGCATTCTTACAAGCGGAGGTGATTGTGGTGGACTTAATGCTGCTATTAGATCAATTTTTTTTAGAGCTAAGTACAAATATGACATGTCAGTAATTGGAATAAAAAATGGAACAAGCGGTCTATTACAAAGACCTATTGATTATATCGAGCTAAATCAAGAAACTTTTTCAGGATATCTATTGAAACAAGGAGGCACCTTTTTAGGCACAACTAATAAAGCTAGTCCATTGACCTTTTCTTCTGAAAATGGAAAAAAAATAGATCACTCAAAAATAATTATTGAGGCATATCATCAGCTAAATTTGGAAGGCTTAATAATAATTGGGGGAGATGGCAGTATGCAAATTTTACAAAATTTAGCAAAAAAAGGTAAAATAAATATTGTCGCTATTCCGAAGACTATTGATAATGATGTTGGCGCAACTGACAGTTCCATCGGCTTTGATACAGCCGTACATGTAGCAACTCAAGCTCTAGACAATTTGCATTCAACCGCTGTAAGTCACAGTAGGTCTATGATACTTGAGGTGATGGGTAGGGATGCTGGACATATAGCATTAAACGCAGGGATTGCAGGTGGAGCTGATGTTATTTTGATTCCTGAAATAAAATATTCATTAAATGGAATAATAGATAAGTTAAATAAAATGAAAAAAAGAAAAGTGAAACATTCATTAATTGTGGTTGCGGAAGCGGTCAAAAAAGAAAATGGACAAAAAGTTATTCACGAATTTAAAGATGGTCAAAAAAGGCTAGGAGGAATTGGTGAGTATATTTCAAATGAAATTATGTCTAAAACAGATATTGAATGCCGTGTAACGGCACTAGGACACGTTCAAAGAGGTGCCCCACCCACTCCTAATGATAGAATTTTAGCAAGTGCTTTTGGTGTTTATGCTGTTGACCTTTTATATAAAAAAAAGTTTGATAGGATGGTCGCTTGGAAAGATAGAAAAATTATTGACGTTCCAATAACTGAAGCTATTCAAACGTATAAAAATGTAGGAAGAGATGATCCCCTGGTGGAAACAGCTTTATCTTTAGGCATTTACTTGGGAGATATTAAATAAAATGATAAGTATTTTGACCAAACCTTTTAAATATTTCTTTAAGTTAGAATCTGCATCTGGACTTGTTTTATTATTTGCAGCAATTATTGCGTTAGTAATAAGCAATAGTGATTACGCACCTATCTATTTCAATATTTTACAAAAGTATATAACTCTCGGGTTTGGTGCCTTCTCACTCAAATTAAGTGTTATTCATTGGATAAATGATGTTTTAATGACAGTGTTCTTTTTTCTCGTATCTCTTGAGATCAAAAGAGAAATGGTTCAAGGAGAGCTTTCTAATCCTAAGCAAGCTTTACTGCCTATTATTGGTGCTGTTGGGGGGATGGTAGTGCCAGCAGCCATTTATATATTAATTAACCTTGGTTCTCCAGAAACGTTAAAGGGATGGGCAATACCATCTGCGACTGATATAGCTTTTTCTTTAGGTGTTCTTTCGCTGCTAGGTAAGCGAGTTCCTATATCACTAAAAATATTTTTAACGGCACTTGCTATAATAGATGATCTTGGTGCAATTGTAATTATAGCCTTTTTTTACTCAGGAAATATTCAAAGTTTTTATTTGATACTTATGCTGGTTGCAGTGATAAGTCTTTTTGTTTTAAACAAATTTAATATTCGAGCATTCACACCCTATTTGTTAATTGGTGTTTTATTATGGGATTTTACACATCAATCGGGGATACACGCCACAATCTCCGGAGTATTATTAGCTTTACTCATTCCTCATGATAAAAAAGATGCATCTAAATCGTTGTTGCTTAAACTAGAACATAGAATTTCAAAATATGTTGCATTTGGAATTATGCCTTTATTTGCATTTGCAAATGCTGGTGTCTCATTAAAAGGAATAACTTTCAGCACGCTTCTAAATCCCGTCCCACTGGGTATTGTATGTGGTCTATTTTTTGGCAAACAAATTGGGGTCTTTCTATTCTCATATATTTCTGTAAAATTTAATCTTGCTGAAAAACCTAGCAACTCCAATTGGATGTCTTTGTACGCCGTGTCAATATTAACAGGTATTGGTTTTACAATGAGTTTGTTTGTTGGAAATCTAGCTTTTGCCAACTCTGAAAGTTATATGGATGGTGTTAAAATAGGTGTTTTAGCCGGTTCTTTACTGTCAACTCTGATTGGTTATTTTTTATTGTACCTAGGGACAAGTAAAAGATGATAAATCAACAAGTAATCAAATTTGCCGCGGATACTAGTAATTATGGAAATAAAAAGATATCAAATTATATTGGAACTTGTAAAAATAAAATCTGTGGAGATAAAATTACAGTGGAACTAGAAATAAAAGAAAAAAAAATAAAAAATATGACCTACGAAACTGAGTCTTGTGTGTTTTGTCAGGCATCCGCCAGTTTGATATCTAAAATAATTAAAAATCAAAATATAAATAAAATTTCTCTATTTCAGGTTAAAACACATCGAAATAAAAATTTTAAAGAACTTCTTAAAACAAAAGAAAGAATTAGTTGTGTGATGTTGCCATTTGAGGCTTTGAAAAAAGCTATTAGGTCATCCAAATGAAAAAGATTATAATCTTATTTGTCATCATGTTTAATTACTTCTCTACTGCAAGCGCGAATTATGAAAAGTTAGCTACAGATTTTGTATTTAAAGGAATTAATGGTGATATTATTGATATAAATAAATATGTAGGTAAGACTATAGTAGTTGTTAATGTTGCAAGTAGATGTGGTTTTACTAATCAGTACGAAGATCTTCAAAAACTATGGACAAAATACCAAGAACAAGGATTGGTTGTTATTGGAGTTCCGTCAGATAACTTTAGACAAGAACCAGGATCAAATAAAGAAATTAAAGATTTTTGTGAAACAACTTTTGGTATAAGTTTTCCAATAACAGAAAAAACGAACGTTATAGGTAAAGAGTCACATCCTTTCTTTGTTTGGGCAAAAAAAAACTATGGAAACGGAGCAGTTCCTAAATGGAATTTTCATAAAATTATTATTGGCAAAGATGGAAAAATAGTCGACACATTTACTTCACTAACTAATCCTTCCTCCAGAAAGTTTGTTAGAGCAATAGAAAAAGAAATTAAAAATTAAAACTCATTCCATCAAATGCAGGCATTACATTTGAAGGTAATTTTTTTTTTAATTTATCGTAATCTAGTTCCACATGAAGATTAGTAAGAATTGTTTTTTTAGGTTTAAGTTCTCTAGATAAAGTAATAGCTGCTTCTAGATTAAAATGACCGGGGTGATAATCATATCTTAAACAATCAACTATTAAATAGTCGAGGTCAGTGAGGAATTTCTTATATTTATTTGGAATATGACTACAATCACTGAGGTAGGCAGTTTTGTTTACTACATAACCTGTTGCCTTAATTAAACCATGCTGAACTTCGAATGACTTAATTTTGATTTTACTGTTTCCTTTTTTTAGAAAAAAACTATTTTTTATAATGTGTTCATTGGCTATTGGCATATAGCCTTGTTTTGGAACAAAACAAAAATCATATTTATTTCTTAATTGATTAATAGTTTTTTTACTACCATACACATCAATTTTTTTTTTATTTTTCCAAAAAAAAGGTCTCAATTCAAATATACCTGAAGTCTGATCTGCGTGTTCGTGCGTGTACAAAACTGCATCCACATTTGTTAAATTATTTTGTTTAAACTGAATCTTTAGATCAGGAGAAGTATCAATCAATACTGATATATTCGCATATTGAAAGTGAGCACAACATCTTGTTCTTATATTTTTTTTATTCTTTTTATTACAGTTACCCCAATTATTAGTTATCCAAGGTGAACCTAAAGAACTGCCGCATCCTAAAATAGTAAACTTGTTTTTCAATTTAATTTGCCAAACAATTTAAAAAAATTAGATGATGTTTTTTGGGCAAAAACATCGGGATTAATTCCCTTTATATTTGCTAAAAAATTTACAGTGTGAACAATATGTGATGGTTCATTCGGTTTACCTCTTAAGGGTTCTGGAGATAAATAAGGTGAGTCAGTTTCAACTAATATTCTATCGTCTGGTAAGGAAAGAAAAGTTTCCGCTAGGTCTTTTGACTTTTTAAATGTAACTACTCCACTTGCTGAAATATAGCATCCTATATCAACTAATTTGTGAGCAAACTGTTTAGTTCCTGTAAAGCAATGAATCAGAATTTTTAAATTCCCGTCTTTGGATTCTGCTTTTAAAATTTCATAAGTGTCATCTTCTGCAGACCTTGTGTGAACAATTAAAGGTAAATTTAGCTCGCGTGCTGCTCTAATATGTTCTAAAAAAAGCTTTTTTTGAGTAGAACGTTCAGAATGATCGTAATAAAAATCAAGACCAGTTTCACCGATTCCTATAATTTTATTATTTAATTTTGTTTTTTTTATAATTTGTGAAGTAGTAAGAGATGCATAATTTTTTGCTTCATGCGGGTGAATTCCATAAGTTCCAAATACATTTTCGTAATTTTTAACTATTTGAATTATCTTATCGAAGCTTTCATCTGTAGTTGAAATACTGAGAAGATATTTAACGTTACTTTTAAACGCACGATCAATGACTTCTTTTAAATTAGAGGTCATTGGCTCATATTCTAAATGGCAGTGTGAATCAATTATCATCATCAATTTTTTTAAAAAGTATAGATATTTTTTTAAATTCTAAGTTGTGGTTAAAAATATCAACATTACTCACAGCTTTAATTTTTTTTTCTTCGTTTTTTAAATTCATAATGTTTAAAATTTTTTCACTACTTAAAGGAATTATTGGGCTAAGTAAAATACTAATATTTTTAATCTGAACAACAATGGTAAATAAAATTGTATTCATTCTTTCAATATTACTTTTTTTTAGAGACCATGGCTGTAAATCATTAAAATATTTATTTGCATTAAATGAAAATTCTATAACTTTTTTTATATAATCGTTTAAAGATTGATTATTCATATCTAAAATTAATTCAGGAACCTTCTTAATCAAATTATTTAGAAGATCATTGTCAACTTTATCTAAAACACCTGGTTTTGGTAACTTACCTCCACAATTTTTTTCTATAAAGCTAAAAACTCTTTGACATAAATTACCAAAATTATTCGCTAAGTCATTATTAATACAGTTCTTAAGATTTTCCATAGATACATTCCCGTCGTTTCCTAATGAAACTTCCTTTACTAAATAATATCTAAGTTGATCTATTCCATACTTATCAATTATTTCAAGAGGATCTAAAATATTCCCTAGTGACTTAGACATTTTTTTTTCACCAGATAATATCCATCCATGACCAAATACTTTTTTAGGCAACGGTATCTTTGCTGCCATCAAAAAAGCAGGCCAATAAACTGTGTGGAATCTTAAAATATCCTTGCCTATAATATGTACGTCGGTAGGCCAAAATTTTTTATATAAAGGGTCGTCAACATCAGGATAATTTAATGCGCTAATATAATTAGTTAATGCATCTAACCAGACGTAAATAATATGTTTATCGTTGTTTGGGACTTCTATTCCCCACTTAAAAGATGTTCTACTCACAGAAAGATCGTTTAATCCACTTTTGACGAATTGAACTATTTCATTATTTCTTGATTCTGGAGAAATAAAATTTGGATATTTTTTATAATGTTCTAACAGCTTTTCTTGCCAAGCTGACAATTTAAAAAAAAAAGACTCCTCCTCAAACCAATCAACGGTTGAACCAGAAGATTTTGAAACTTTCTTTCCACTTTCAGAGATTATTTCATCCTCGGTATAATAGGCTTCATCAGAGACAGAATACCATCCGGCATATTTAGATAAATAAATATCACCCGAATCTAACAATCTGCTCCATATTGCTCTTGCAGATTGATGGTGTCTTTTTTCAGTTGTTCTTATAAAATCATCATTTGAAAGATTTAGAGTTTTAGTAAGTTGTAAAAATTTTTGTGAGACCTCATCACAAAAAACTTTAACGTCTTTTTTATTTTTTTCAGCTTCTCTTTGAATCTTTAAACCATGCTCGTCAGTTCCTGTTAAAAAATGCACATTTTTTCCTTCTAATCTTTTAAATCTAGCGAATATATCAGCAATTATACTTGAATATGCGTGCCCCATGTGTGGGTTGCCAGAAGGGTAATAAATCGGAGTGGTTATATAAAAGTTATTATCAGGCACTGTTTAATTTCATATTTATCGAATTTAAAACTGAATTTATATTTAGATTATAAAAAATAAAATCATTAATATTCTTATTAATGTCTGATTTTATTTCTAATAATAAATCAAGATTAGTTTCATTTTCCTTAATAAGCTTGAGAAAATGATCTTCAATTAAAAAAAGAATTAAATTAATTAATATTTTATCTTTATTTTTTTTATATCCATTTAGCAATTTAGTTGTTTTAATTTGAATATTGTCATTTTTCTCCACATTATATTTTGAATAAATTTCATTAAATTGGATAAATAGACCCGGTGTTAAATTAGAGTTAATATCAATTAAATTTTCTACTTTATTTTTATCTATCAAGTAATTGATAATATTTTTTATTTCCTTGGAATTTAAATAGATATTACTTTTGAGACATCTGGAAGAAATAGTTTTAATAAGTTCTTTTTGTTGGTTATTAATTAATATAAAAAAATTATTATCAGAAGGTTCTTCAAGTGATTTTAGTAAAGCATTTACTGAATTTTCATTTATAAACTCGACTTCATCAATTACAACAAATCTTGGATTGTTAGTAATTGAAGATCTAGAAAGAATAGATTTTAAATTTCTAATATCTTCAATCTTTATATTCTTATTTTCTTCTGCTTTGATCAAGAGCACGTCTTGATTTGTTTTATTTAACAATTGTTTATAAAACATTGAATTTGTATTAATAGTTTTGTCTTTAAGGTTGTAAGATACTTTTTCATTTTTTGTGAAAATATAATTAAGAAAATGCATAACCAAAGTAAATTTTCCAATTCCTTTTTTTCCGTTTAGGAGTAAAACCTTAGGAAATTTCTTTAAATTATGTAGCTCAATCATTTCATTAAAAAATCGATCTAGAGAGATTAATCTAGTTGAATTTAAAGGGTCTAAAAGATTAGCTGCTATCATTAAAAATTAATTAATTTTTTTTATAACTTCCGATAAAATTATTTTCTCTAAATCTGTTGTGTTTTTGGATGAGTCAAAAACTAGATAATTTCTATTTTTTTTTGCTAAAGATAAAAAAGCATTCTGTGCCTGTTTATAGAAACTAGTTTTTAATTTATCAAATTTATTTGATTTATTTCTTTTTTTTATTCTTGAATATATTGATTTAAAATTTGATTTTAAAACTATAGTTAAATTTGGCTTTAGTCCTTTTAATATATATTTTTGATTCATAAAATTGACATTCTTGTCAATTTTGTTTGCCATTACTTGATAGGCATAAGTAGAATCAGTAAATCTATCTGAAATAACTACTTTCTTATTTTTTTTTAATACTAATAAAGTTTTTTTTATATGCTCATTTCTTGCCGCGTTCATTAAATAGTAGTCGGTTAGTTTATCAAAATTACTTGATGTTTTAGAAAATATTAAATTTCTAATCTTTTCGGCTGTTTTAGAGCCTCCTGGTTCTCTTGTTTTGTGTAAATTATATCCAAGTTTTTTTAAATTGTTATAAAGTTTTTTTATTTGGTAGCTTTTTCCAGTGCCTTCGACACCCTCAAAGACGATAAAGAAGAATTTATTTTTACGCATCTCCCCAAATCATATAATTAAATGATGTGAATAAACTTAATAGGAAATTAATTTTTTTTACTTTTTCTGCTGCATAAATTGGGACAGTTTTAATAAGTTCATCTTTATTATAAATTTTTATTTGCGCTATTTCATCGTCTTTACGAATTGGTGCTTTTATAGGGCCTGAATATTCTAAGAAAATATTTAGGTTTCTTATGTCTTTTTTGTCTACTGTGTAATACACATCCTCTTTAGTATACCCAGGTGTTAATCTTTTTTGACCAAGCCATGTCTCTATTTCAAAATTTATCTCGTTTTTTTTAGCTATTTCGAAAGTTTCAGAATTTGTTAAACCCCAATAAAGTAGTCTTCTTGATTGACTTGATCTTAAAGCAATTGTTTTAAATCCACTACCAACTGCAATGAGTCTTCTAGATTCCTTCATTATAGAGCTTGCTAGAGAATACTCTTCAACTGCTAGATGACCTGTTTTAATTCCATCAACACCAATATTCCTAAAGAGTAAAAGATTTCTATTTTGTTGAGTGATAGGATTGCCCCCTGTTCTATCCCATGTAAATTCTGTTTCTTTAAAGTATTCATAGTAATCTGGATAATTGCTGATTAAGTACTTAGACATTAGGGCAATATCTCTAACAGTTGAATAATTGTCGGGATCATTAAGACCAGATGCATTTGAAAAATTTGTGTTTGTCATTCCAATTTCTTGAGCTTTTTCAGTCATCATAATTGCAAAGTCTTCTTCTGTACCTGCTATTCCTTCTGCTAAAGCTACGCAGGCATCGTTACCTGACGCAACGATTATACCTCTTAATAAATTTTCTACGGATATTTGATCGTTGACCATTATAAACATTGAAGAGTATCCAGCTTGAGACATTCTCCAAGCTTTATCAGAAATAGTTATCTTATCATCTAATGACAGTTTTTTAGATTTTAATAAATCAAAGGCTATTATGGCTGTCATTATTTTTGTCATAGAGGCAGGATAAATACTCATATCAGGTTCAAGTTCGTAGAGAATTTTATCTGTATGATAATCGATTAATATTCCCGTTTTAATATTTATTTTTGGATCCGCGCTAACATTAAGCGACCAAGTTATAAAAAGTATAAAAATGTACTTAATGTAATTATTCATTAGTTTTAATATCTAAATCTTCAAAATTTGAGTCGTTTAGAACAATGTAATCATTTTTTAATTTATTAATAGTATTATATGGACCCATTAATA
>TARA_B100001093_G_scaffold111572_2_pt1 | contig 11533 bp, 14 predicted proteins | sample TARA_B100001093 | Tara Oceans TARA_B100001093 (sample SAMEA2623116) | marine metagenome | biome: marine biome (ENVO:00000447); feature: surface water layer (ENVO:00002042); material: "saline water (ENVO:00002010), including plankton (ENVO:xxxxxxxx)" | depth 5 m
CTTGATGTAATCTTGTCTAGTTTCTTCGGTTAAAGCTGGCATCGTAACCCTAATTAAGTCTGAACTAGTGCTGGGATTCAAACCAAGATCTGAAGTAAGTATAGCTTTCTCGATTTCTGGAATTAGATTCTTGTCCCATGGAGATATAACCAACGATCTGCCCTCCTCAACACTTATATTAGAAGTTTGATTGATAGGAGTCAGATTTCCGTAATAATCAACTTTAACATCATCCAGGATGGATGGATTTGCTCTGCCAGTTCTAATTTTATTAAAGGCATTTCTTAAGGCGGATACAGATTTATCCATCTTATCTGAAACATCATTTATTAAACTTTGCATATTAACTTATTAGTGTACCTATTTTTTTACCGCAGATGATATCTTTTAGCGCATCATTCTTATTTACATTAAAAACATTTATTGGCAACGCATGGTCTCTTGCTAAAGTTAATGCTGTGGCATCCATCACTTTAAGGTTTTTAGAAATAGCATCATCAAAAGAAAGATTATCAAAAAATTTAGCATCATTATTTTTTTCAGGATCAGAATCATATACACCATCAACTCTGGTAGCTTTCAACATAAGATCAGACTGAGTTTCAATAGCCCTGAGACAACCTGCTGTATCTGTTGTAAAAAATGGATTTCCAGTACCTGCAGTGAAAATTACTACATATCCATCACTTAAAAGCTGTATGGCTAACCTTCTGTCATAATGTTCAACAATACCTGACATTGATATTGCAGACATAACACGTGTTTTAATTCCAGCTCTTTCAAGAGCATCTCTAAAAGCAATACCATTCATCACAGTAGCTAGCATGCCCATGTGGTCGCCAGCGACTCTATCCATTCCTGCTTTGTTTAATTTTTCACCCCTGAAAAGGTTACCACCACCTATGACTATGCCGATTTCTGCACCAATATCTTTGCAAGACTTTACAGATGCTGCCATGTCATCAAGAATCATTGGATCTATACCATGTTCATCATTTCCAGCAACTGATTCTCCGCTAAATTTTACCAGAACCCTTTTGTGCTTTAAATCAGACATAATCTATTTTAATTGTTCAGCGACCTCTTCTGCAAAATCTTTAACGTCGACCTCAATACCTTCCCCAACTTTTAGTCTAGAAAAAGATACAATATTTGCATTATTCTGCGATAAATAACCTTCAACAGTTACTTCTGAATCTTTAACAAAATCTTGAGATAACAAAGAAACTTCAGACAAGAACCTTTTAACTTTTCCTTCTACCATCTTATCCATTATTTCTTGTGGCTTACCAGATTCTTTAGCTTGATTTTCGTATATAGCTCTTTCTCTATTGAGAACATCCTTGTCAATATCTTCCTCTGAGAGGCATAGAGGATTAAATGCTGAAACATGCATTGCGATATCCTTAGCAACCATTTCATTACCACCTTTAATAGTTGAAATTGAAGCCAATTTGGAATCAGAGTGAAGATATAATCCAACATGCATATCTTCCTCAAATTCAACTGTACTAATTCTTCTTAATTGAATATTCTCGCCTATGGTTTGCACAAGAGCTTTTCTGTCATCTTCAAGGTTGGATTCACTTAAAGTTTCGATATCTGTAATTTTATTATTTGATATATAGTCTCTAACCTTTTCTCCGAATGCTAAGAAATTTGAATCTTTAGCTGCAAAATCTGTTTCAGAGTTAATTTCAACTATAGTTGCATAACCATCACTTATTGATGTTACAAGAATTCCATCAGCTGCAACTCTTGATGATTTTTTTTCTGCCTTTAATGCACTATTTGATCGAAGTAAATCAAGAGCTTTCTCTAAATCACCCTCACATTCCACTAATGCTTTCTTGCAATCCATCATTGCAACGCCTGTCATTTCTCTTAGCTCTTTAACTTGTGCTGCTTTAATTTCCATATTTACTCACTCTTATCTTTATCCTTAGAATTTTCCTTCTTATCATCAAGACTTTCCTTGCTGTCAGCTGATTCCTCTGATTCTTTAACGTCTGTTTCAGCAACTACTTCTTCTGGTTCTTTAACATCTGTTTCAGCAACCACCTCTTCTGATTCTTTAACGTCTGTTTCAGCAACTACTTCTTCTGGTTCTTTAGTATCAGGAACTTCTTCAACAGGAACGCTATGCTCTTTTTTAACTTTCTGAATTACAGGCGTATCAGATTTTGGAGCAAAACCCTTAGATGATTCAATACCACTTGCGCAAGAGTCAGCGATAACCTTAGTAATTAATCTTATTGATCTAATAGCATCATCATTGCCAGGAATAACCGTATCAATGCCGTCAGGATCTGAATTGGTATCAACTAGAGCTATTACAGGTATTCCCATTTTCTTTGCTTCAAGAACTGCAATCTTTTCATATTTAACATCTATGACAAATATTGCATCAGGAAGACCTTTCATATCTTTGATGCCTCCTACACTTGCTTGAAGTTTTGAATGTTCTTTTTGAATTTCTACAGCTTCTTTTTTGATAAGTTTTTCAATCCTTCCAGAAGATATCATTTCTTCAATATCAATTAACCTTCTTATTGAACCTCTTATAGTCTTCCAATTTGTGAGAGTTCCACCAAGCCATCTTTTATCCACATAGGGTAACCCTATTTGAGAAGCTTCTTCTTTAATTGTCTTGCTAGCCGATCTTTTTGTACCTACAAATAATATTTTATTACCTCTTGAACATATATCCTCAACCTTTGATGCAGCTGCACTTAGGTGTTCTTGAGTAAGTTCTAGATTGATAATGCTAATTTGTTTTCTTGTGTCAAAGATAAATTCTTCCATTTTTGGGTTCCAAAACCTTTGTTGATGGCCGAAATGAACGCCTGCCTGAAGCAGGTCTTCTATTGATACTATGCTCAATTTAATTCTCCTTAGGGGTTATTCTCCGATTCATAATAAAGCTGACTTATAAAAGCACCCCAACCTTACAAAAACAGAATCTTCGTGTTAAAAGTCCGTGTATTCTATAGAAAAAATCTTTATTTTTAAAGATTTTGTTTAATTTAATATATCTTTAAAGTTATATACTTTAGGTTTCATTTTCATAATTGCATTAGACGAGAACAATGCGCCTTTAGCAAAAACTTCCCTTGATAAAGCTTCATGCATAAAATAACTCGTTTTATTTTTATTATGAAATGTTACCTTGTGAAGCCCAAAAACATTTTTTTTTCTAACTGATTTAATTTTAATAGTTTTTATATTATTGTTTTTATCAATAGAATCTATTAAGTTCTTGAGCTCAATAGCTGTTCCTGATGGTTGATCTAGTTTTTCAATATGGTGAGTCTCTTCTATTAGGCAGCTCATGTCTTGATCTAAAGTTTTTATAAAATATTCTAATGATTTTTTTAAACTGCTAACTCCTAGGCTGAAATTTGCTGCTAATAAAATTGGTATTTTGCTTCCTGAATTTTTAATTTCATTTATTTCATCATCGTTAAATCCTGTTGTGCCTATTACGATGGGGACACTAATTTCAAGGCACCTCTTGAGTATTTTTAATGTTGAAATAGGGTTTGAGAAATCAACAACAACATCTGATAAAGAAAAATCATTTTCTGAAACACTTTGAAACTGATCATCACTTTCTATTAATTTAGATAGCGATTGACCCATCTTTCCTGATGCGCCGTTTATATATATTCTAATCATTATTCTTTTATCTTAGAAACAGCTTCTAAAAATGTATCAGTTCCAGGATAATTTTTGGACTGATTTAGTGATTTAGTAAACTCATCAAGAAGTTTAGTCTGTTGTTTATCTAAATTTGAGGGTGTTTCTACTACAACTCGACATAAAATATCACCCCTTCTTCTATCTCTTACTACAGAGGCGCCCTTACCTTTAATTCTGAATACTTTTCCAGTCTGAGTATTAGGAGGTATTTTTAAAGAGATCGTATTTTCAAGTGTGGGTATTTTTATAGAGCCGCCTACAACCGAGATATCAAAAGGTATGGGAGTTTCAATATATAAATTTCTTCCATCTCTTTCAAATAGGTGATTATCAATTACTCTAATTGCGACATATAAATCTCCTGATTTTGAGCCCTTCATCCATTCACCCTCTCCAGATAATCTTACTTTATCGCCATTATCAACTCCTGAAGGAATATTAACTGAAAGAGTTTTGTTTTCTTTAACGGCCCCAATACCTCTACAGGCTCTACATTTTTCTTTGATGACTTGACCAGCACCAGAGCATGAGGAACATGTTTGTTGTACAGAAAAAAATCCTTGTTGAATTCTAACCTGGCCAGCACCATTACAGTTCGAGCATGTAGTAGGACTTGAGCCTTTAGCAGCGCCACTTCCAGCGCAGTCGTTACAAGCTTTGTGAGAAGGAATTTTTATTTTCTTTTGTGTTCCCAGAACAGCCTCTTTAAGAGATAAATCAAGATTATATTGAAGATCTGAGCCTCTTCTTTGTCTCCTTGATTGAGAACGAGTTCCAAAAACATCACCAAAGATATCACCAAAGATATCGTTAATATTTATGTCGTTAAAATTTGGGCCTCCGCCCATGCCTTCAACCCCCGAGTGACCAAATTGATCATATGCTGATTTTTTTTGAGAATCAGAAAGAACATCATAAGCTTCAGCAGCCTCTTTAAACTTTTCAGCCGCTTCAGGATTATCTGGATTTCTATCAGGGTGATACTTCATAGCTTTCTTTTTGAAAGCTTTTTTTAATTCACCAGCAGAAGCATCTCGAGAGACTTCAAGAATGTCATAATAGTCTCTCTTCGACATGATTAATAATTATTTTTCTTCTTCTTTTACTTCTTCAAACTCAGCATCAACAGTATTTTCTTGGGACTCATCGCCACTTGAATCAGTCTCGGCTTGCCCATCAGGAGCTTCTTGTTTGTATAGTTTTTGAGTAAGAGGAGTTAAGACATCATTAAGATCTTTAGTAGCTGATTCTATTGATTCTATATTTTCTGAAGCTACAGCATCTTCTAAAGCTGAAACTGAATCTTCAACTTGCTTCTTCTCGTCATCTGAAAGCTTATCCTCAGATTCATCAATAGTTTTTCTTGTTGCATGCACTAACATATCGGCATTATTTTTTGTCTTCACAAGCTCTTCAAACTTCTTATCGTCTTCAGCATTTGCCTCTGCATCTTTGACCATCTTTTCGATATCTTCATCTGATAGTCCACTTGAGGCCTTGATAACGATAGATTGTTCTTTGCCGGTATTTTTATCTTTAGCAGAAACATTGAGTATTCCATTTGCATCGAGATCAAATGAAACTTCTATCTGCGGCATTCCTCTTGCAGCTGGAGGAATATCAGTCAAATTAAACTGGCCAAGAGATTTATTCTGTGATGCCTGAGTTCTTTCACCTTGAATAACATGAACAGTAACTGCTGTCTGATTATCTTCTGCAGTTGAGAAAACTTGTGATTTCTGTGTTGGTATTGTTGTATTTTTTTCAATCAATGGTGTAGATACTCCTCCCAAGGTTTCAATACCAAGTGTCAATGGCGTAACATCTAGAAGTAATACATCTGTTGTATCTCCAGATAAAACTGATCCTTGGATTGCTGCTCCAACTGCCACAGCTTCATCAGGATTTAGATCTTTTCGAGGATCTTTGCCAAAAAATTCAGAAACTTTCTTTTGAACAAGAGGCATTCTTGTTTGACCTCCTACTAAAAGTATTTCATTAATATCACCTTTTGAAAGCTTTGCGTCCTTAAGAGCTAATTTCAGAGGTTCTAAACTTTTGTCAACTAAGTCTTCAACAAGAGACTCTAATTTTGCTCTTGTTATCTTATGAACAAAATGCTTTGGCCCAGAGCTATCAGCTGTGATGTATGGAAGATTCACTTCTGTTTGTTCAGAAGAAGATAATTCTATCTTTGCTTTCTCGGCAGCCTCTTTTAATCTTTGAAGCGCCAATGGATCACTTTTTAAATCAAATCCAGATTCTTCTTTAAATTTGTCAACAAAGTAATCTATCAATCTCAAATCAAAGTCTTCACCACCTAAAAATGTATCCCCATTAGTTGAAAGAACTTCAAATTGATGTTCCCCATCAACATCTGATATTTCAATAATAGATATATCAAAAGTACCTCCGCCAAGGTCGTAAACCGCAACTGTGGAATCTCCTTTACTTTTATCTAATCCATATGCAAGAGCTGCTGCTGTAGGTTCATTAATAATTCTTTTGACATCAAGACCAGCAATCTTTCCTGCATCTTTCGTTGCCTGTCTTTGGGAGTCATTAAAATACGCTGGAACAGTTATTACTGCTTCTTTTACTTCATGTCCAAGATAATCTTCTGCAGTTTTCTTCATCTTTTTAAGAACTTCTGCAGCAACTTGTGGAGGAGCTAACTTTTTATTAGAAGCTTCTACCCAAGCGTCTCCATTATCTGCTTTAATTATTTTATACGGCACCATATCAGCATCTTTACTTACAACTTCATCATCAAAAGTTCTTCCAATAAGTCGTTTTATTGCGTAAAGAGTATTCTCTGGATTGGTTACTGCCTGTCTTTTTGCAGGCAATCCTACTAAGACTTCATCATTATCAGTATATGCGATCACTGAAGGTGTGGTTCTTTGTCCTTCAGCATTTTCAATCACTTTTTGTTGTTGTGCCTCTACAACAGCAACACAGCTATTTGTAGTGCCTAAATCAATTCCTATTATTTTTGACATATTTTTCCTCTAATTTTTTACTACTGTTACTCTTGCAGGTCTTAAGACTCTGGAGTGCAGCTCCCACCCTCTCTGCATGATATTTCCAACATAGCCATCTTTTTTATCTTTATTTTGCTCCATTGAAACAGCCTCATGCTTTTCTGGATTAAATTCCTCATTATCCGGATAGATGGGTACCATTCCGAATTTATCAAGTGTAGACTCGAAAGATTTTAGTGTTAACTCAATGCCCTCTTTATCTTCTGCAGTTGCGTTTTTTGATAAATTAGCAATTGCGCTCTCTAGGTTATCGATTATTGGTAAGAGCTCTGATAAGAGTTTTTCAATGCCATATTTATGAGCTTTCTCTACTTCTGATAAAGTTCTTTTTAATGCATTATCAAGATCTGCATTTGATCTTAGGAGTTGTTTTTCTAACTCTTCATTTTTATCAAAAAGTTCTTCATATGATGGAGTTCCAAAGTCCTCATTACCCTCAGCATCAGATATATCATTTTCTAGATCATCACTATTACCATTTAATAAGTCTTCAGATGTCTTATTATCAATGTCATCGACAATCGATTTATCTTTTTTTGTCATAATTAAATCCCGCTACACAATATATATTGGGATTTATAACTTCAGTTCAAGGGTAGAAATATATTATTATTTATTTCTTTTTACGTGTAAGACTAGATTATGATCTACAAGTTGATATCCAGATTTTTCAGCAATCTCATTAAGCTTAGACATTAATTCTGCATCCTGAAACTCAAGTACTTTTCCTGTATCAAGATCAACCATGTGCTCATGATGCTCTTCAACTACTTCATATACTGCATGACTTCCTTCAAAATGATGTTTTTTAACCATTCCTGCTGTTTCAAACTGAGTTAAAACCCTATAAACAGAGGCCAAACCTATATTTTCGCCATTTTGTAATAGTTCTTTATAAATATCTTCAGCACTAAAGTGAGCTTCTTCTTGAATAGCAGTAGACTCAAGAATTTCCATAATTTTTATTCTTGGTAAAGTTGCTTTTAATCCAGCTTTTTTTAATTCTGTATTCTGTTTGTTCATATGGTTATATAGTACATGTTTTTAATAATGATGCTAATGATTAGCGACATAAAATTTAGAACAAAGTATAATCATTTTATATATGGAAACAAATAACAAATTAAAACGACTTAAACTATTTTTTATTTTTATTATTTTTTTAACAGTAACTTCATGCGCATCTTTGTCTCCATATAAAGTTCCCATTCTTCAAGGAAATCTTTTTGAAGAAGAAGATATTGAGAAGTTATCTGAAGGTTTGTCAAAAGAACAAGTTCAATTCATATTTGGTACAGCATTGTTAAAGGATCCATTCCATTCAAACAGATGGGATTATTATTATTCAATTAAGGTCGGCACTGACATTCTAACTGAAAGTAAATTATCTATACTGTTTGATGAAGATGGTTTGGTAGACAGCTGGACAATTGAAAAAATGGAAGAATCAAACTAACCCTCTTCAGTTCTTTCTAATCTTTTTATAAATGCTTCCATGGCCCCTTCGCAAAATATATTTATTGCCTGATCTGGTAAAAGATTGTCCAATAAAAAAGGAAGTTTAAATTCAGAATTGAAAATTATTTCAGCAGATAAATCCTTTGTTCTATTAATAATCCATTCTCCTTTAAAAAATTCAAATGGGCCTTCAATTTGCTCTATCTGTATTTTGTTATCGAGCAGAATATTCTTTGATGTTATTGAATATTTTCGAAGTAGAAAATCAAACTTTAATTCTCCTACCTCATAATCCTTGTGCTTCTCTAGCACTCGAGCACTTGAGCATCCAGGAATATATTTTGAATAATTTTCAAAATTGGCGATTTGTTCAAAAACTTTTTTGGTATCTTGTTTTAGAGTTTTTGAAAGATTTACTTTTCTAGGCACTTGCAAAAATTTGAGAAAGTAAGACAAATCCAATTCCAATAGGTGCTACAAACCTAATAAAGATTTTCCATATTGCATATATGGTTGGATTAATTTCTCCTAGCTCATCCTTTATAAGAGACTCTTTCATAAACCAACCAATAAATATTGCAATCAACATTCCTCCAAGAGGTTGCAAATTTTTAACAGCAATAAGGTCCATCGAAGCTAGAAAATTATAATCTCCAATTATTTTTACATCTGACCATATATTAAAACTCAGAACTGATCCAATACCTATTAACCATGATAGAGCAGAAATTATAATTGCAGATTTCTTTCTAGATAATATTCGTTCTTCAGATAAATAAGCAACGCCTGGTTCTAATATAGAAATTGAAGAGCTTAATGCTGCAACTGATAATAATATAAAAAATATTGGTCCAATGATTTGTCCAAATTGCATATCATTAAAAGCTGAAGCCATAGATACAAATACTAGGCCAGGTCCACTGGCATCATCTCCTAGTTGTTCGATAGTTTCTTTAACACTAAAAGCTTCGTAAGCACTGAATAGGATTGGAAAGATTGCGAGTCCAGCTAAAATTGCAACAAGTGTATCTAATGATGCAACATTTAAAGAGGTTGAAGAAATTTTTTGATTTTTTGGCATATATGCTCCATATGCCATTATTGAACCCATACCAAGACTCAAACTAAAAAAAGCTTGCCCTAATGCGCTTAAAAATGTTCCAGAATTAACTTTTGAGAAGTCTGGTGAAAATAAAAAAGACAATGCTTTATCAAAAGCTCCATTAAGAATCGCATAAACGACCATGAATACTAATAAAAAACCAAGCATTGGCATTAAAATTTTAACCATTCTTTCAATACCGCTCTTAATTCCGGCCGATACAACCAAAAGTGTAAGTATCATAAATATTGAATGCCATAACAACAGTCCCTCCCAAGACTGTGTAACGGTTTCAAATTGAGTTTGAGCGTCTACTGCACCTGATGAGGCTGCAGATAAGAAAATATAGTTTAAACAAAGGCCCGCAATTACACTATAAAATGAAAGGATTAATACTCCAGCAATAATACCTGTCCAACCAACTAGCTGCCAAGAGGATGATCTGTTTGAATCAATTGCAGCTTTTTTCATGGAATTAATAGGGCTAGTTCCAGAACGCCTACCAATTAAAATTTCACTAACCATCACTGGTAATCCGATAAGAAGGATACATAAAAGGTATAGAAGAACAAAAGCTCCGCCCCCTTCACTGCCAGCTTTATATGGAAAACCCCATATATTTCCTAGGCCAACAGCAGAGCCAGTCGCAGCAAGAACGAATGTCCATTTACCAATCCAAGTTCCGTGTGATTTTAATGTCTTTTGCATATTATTATTTATAAGTATGGGCTACTGTAAGGATTTATCCAATACCCAGAAGATATTAAAAAACTTATACAGACTAGTAAAGTAAGAATTTTCCTAAATTTTTTGTAATCTTCATCTTTTTTTTTAAAGTCTTCGGTTGATTTTTCAAAAATATAAAATAAATAAAAGCTCACAATAGAGATAATTAAAGATGTCAAAATTAAGTCTAAAAAGGTTAGCAGCAAAATCAAACAACCAATTAGACTAAATCCAATACCTATAGATAGATTTAACTTTTGATTGTGCTGGTTATCTCTCCAACCCCATGCAAAACCACCTAAAAAGGTGATAATTATTGACCCGTAGCCTAGTTGAAAGACAATGAATGTCTTACTTATATCGCCTCCAATTATCCATGGCACTAGTGAAAAGACAGCAAAAGGCATAAAGCCGATGTAGCCATAGGTAGATTTAATATCAGTTATATTCAATTTATTTCTTTAAAAAATATTGCACTTAGTTATTCAAGATACATAATAATGTATGCCTAAAGAAAAACCTGCATTAATTGTAAAGAATAAAAACGCTTCAAGAAACTATAAATTAGATGAATCTTTTCAAGCTGGGATTGTTCTTGAGGGATGGGAAGTAAAATCTTTAAGAGAATCAAAAATTGATGTAAAAAATTCATATGTAAATATTAGAAAAGGTGAGGCCTGGTTGATTGGAGTAAAAATAGATAGTCCGCCATCTCTTCAGCAAGAGAATATAGATACTACAAAATCAAGAAAACTGTTACTTCATAAAAAAGAAATATCAAAGATCGAAAGGTTAAAGGGAGAGAAAGGTCTAACATGTGTCTTAACAAGAATATATTGGAAGGATAATCTTATAAAATGCGACATAGCTATGGGTAAAGGGAAAAAGCATAGAGATCAAAGAGAAGATATTAAGAAGAGAGATTGGGAGCGCGACCAAGGTCGTTTACAGAAAAATAATTTAAGAAGAAACAAATAATAATAAATATGTATATTATATGTATTGATTAAATATTGAGGATTAATTATGAAAAAATTTTTTTTACCAACACTTTTATTGTTTTCATTTCAAAGTTTTGCTTTAACAAATGCAGAAATTAGGAATGCCATACAAACTGAGGTAGTGGATTTAATGACAGTGCCAATGCAGGTTGATCAGGCAACTAAAATGACTGATGTGTATGTGAGCACCAGAGGAATTGTGTATGAGTATGATATTTCCATTGATCAGGATGCTTTAGGTGATATATCAACCACACTAACAAATATAAAAAATGGTAGTGTTCAGATGTATTGCAATAATGACGCAATGGCATTTTACAAGTCAAACAATGTAGATGCATTCTACATTTACTATGATGTATCAGGTAATCTGGTCGGCTTATTCAGAGTTTCTAATTTCGATTGTTAAAAGTATTATAGATTGGCCTTTTGAGTTATAATTTTGCTCCTTTTATGGGGGCGAATAGGGTTCGACGTTTTTACTGGACTCCGAAGCGCAT
>TARA_B100001093_G_scaffold118460_2_pt1 | contig 11510 bp, 11 predicted proteins | sample TARA_B100001093 | Tara Oceans TARA_B100001093 (sample SAMEA2623116) | marine metagenome | biome: marine biome (ENVO:00000447); feature: surface water layer (ENVO:00002042); material: "saline water (ENVO:00002010), including plankton (ENVO:xxxxxxxx)" | depth 5 m
TTATCAGAGCCTATGGGGCAATAAATTATGCCCATGCATGGATTGATGCAGGAGTTAAATTAAGGTTGTTAGATGGTCATGGGGATGACCGACTATTCACTCTGCCATAACCGTTCTATAGACCTTCTATCAAATTTAGATGGTTATTCTTAACCACTTCAACAACGTCAATACCGGATTTGAATAATCTTCTTTTTAGGTCTTTGTCCACTGTCAAAACAGCTAATTGATGATTAACTGCTAAATCATAGATAATATCGTCTGTGTGCCTTAAATCATGTGAAATATGATTTATTTCATTTGACTTTTTGGCCAGAAGTTCTAGCAGCAAGGTGTTTTTTCTTGTCCGTTTAACACTTAATGTTTCTAGTTCTTCTGTTATTTCGGGTAGTACTATTAATTCAAAATTGCCAAATAGATGTTCCAATTCTATTTCAAAATTAATCCCAGCATCAATTATGGCCACCCAGCCACACGCATCGATAATGATTCGTTGAGTCATTATACCGCCTATTGTATTATGCCGTATCCAATTAATCGCCAACGAGAACCGATTCTTCTTGAAAGTGAAACCCGTTCTCCAGAGTCAACACAGATTGGAAGCCTTAATTCTAAAGCAGTCCTTGTCTTTTCAGCGTTTCTGGTTACGCCAACAGATGTCGCAGTTGCTACATTAATCATCAACATTTCATTATTTCTTAGCGGTTGAATTTTTTCTGGTTTATCTTGATCTGAAGAAACCATTGATTCCATTAAGTGTACTGATATTTCTAACGCAGACCTCACTTCAGGCAATTCGCCTTCTAGTGAGACCACTTGTCCCGATAAGTTATCTGAGGTGGTTATTGATGGGTCAAGTTTAGTGGCAAGCCCACAAAGGCCTCCAGCATGCATTTTTTCTAACGCTATACCTCCACCTTGCATACTGGTAACAGTAGCAGAAATTGGTTCCCATCTAGTTTTAGATCCTTGTTCTATTTTTCTTCCAGGTCCAATAACAACCTTGTCACCAATTTTAAATTCGCCTCTAACAATACTACCACCAATCACTCCACCCAACAGCTTTGCTGGTCTGGTGCCCGGGCGATTAATGTCAAATGACCTTGCAACATGCATCAATGGCTTTTCTTTTTCATCCCGCTTTGGGGTTGGAATCGTGTTCTCTATGGCATCAATAAGAATATCTAGATTAACATCATGGTGAGCAGACACAGGTATAATAGGTGCATTTTCTGCCACCGTGCCGCTCAAAAATTCCTTAATTTCTTGATGAGATTCAATCGCACGCTCCCTACTGACTAGATCAATCTTATTTTGAACAACTACAATATTTTTTATCCCAGACATATTCAAAGCCATCAAATGCTCTCTAGTCTGAGGCTGGGGGCATTTTTCATTAGCAGCAACCATCAACATTGCGCCGTCCATTATTGATGCGCCTGTTATCATGATTGCCATTAATGTCTCGTGCCCAGGTGCATCGACAAAGGACACAACTCTCTGTAAATCGTCAGGAGAATCTTTCTTACCTTCTGGATGTTTACCAGTAGCGTAGTAAGTGCCGTCACCAGTTTTGTAAAATGCAGTATCAGCATATCCAAGTTTAATCGATATACCTCTTTTCCTTTCTTCAGAGTGAGTGTCAGTCCAAACTCCGGAAAGAGCTTTTGTCAAAGTGGTTTTACCGTGATCTACGTGACCAACTAGTCCGATGTTTACAGTTGGCTGCTCGGGAAGTTTTCTCGCCATTCCCGTCAACCCCTACTACGAAAACCCTCTCGGGATTCACTCCGATGTTTCCTCGCTTTCCGAAGCAAGAATGTCAGATAGTGCTTTCTTGCCAGACTCGATAACTTTGAGGTTAACTTGCCTAGTGTCTTGAGTAATAGTGTTGCCACGGAAGTTTCTACGCTTCCTTAGACCGTCTGGTTTGTAGCGGAATCGCTTTTTCTCTCCGCCTTTATTCTTGAATACCAAACTATGACCTTTGAAGCCAGTTGAAGCAGTAACTAGGATTGACTGGCGAGAGCCGCCTTCTAGATCTCTTCTAAGCGGAGTTCCAGTTTTGTCAGAGCCCCCAGTAATTTGTAGTTTGTAACCAGAAAGAGTTTGGTCACCTTCTCCGACAAAAATACCATCAACAACATCGCCAATTTTCTTGCCAAGTAATTGAGAGTGATTGTTACCACTTATTTTCACTGAATAGGCTTTGCCGTTACTCTTTGGGTTTGTGTCATTTACGACAGCAACGAGTTCTCCTTGTTGACCAGTAGCCATATTAACGCCTCTAAGACAGGTTGCCGAACAGTGACCTGTATTTATGCTCACCGCATAAACCGTTGACTAGAATTTACCATCAGAATTGTTTTTTTACCAACATTTCTAATCTCTTAGCAATGTCACTGGGTAAGAAATGCGGCATTGAAAGATGGGTAGTTCTTCCTCTTCCACCGGTAACTGTAGATATTCTGGTGACGATTAATTGTCGCTTCTCGAGTTCTTTGAGATACTTCCATAATGTGGTGTGGCTCTTCATTTTTTCATCATATTCTTCACAAACTACGGCGTATAGGTTTTCTACATCTCCAGTAGTCATAGAACTCTCTTTTCTAAGTCTTCGACAAATTGCTAAAAGAACCAACATTGCGTGGGGTTGAAGATTTTCCAACGCATCAATTTCGCTAACAATATCAACTGAAAGTTCTTTGTCTTTTGAGTGTACATCATCGGCACTAATTTCCCTTAGTGTGTGATCATCTTGTCTTATTTCACAAGCCTCTGCTGCGGCTTTTAGTAACTCGATTGCCAATCTAGCATCGCCTATTGGAGCAGATTTTTGTGCTATAAGTCTAATTATGTCATCTGAGCATGAGCCATTTGCCAAAGATAAATCAGCTCTCTGTTTACTAATTTTATACAACTCATCTTCATTATATGACGGGATTTGAATCAAGTTGGTTTTCCCCATTCTTGATAGGACTGCAGTCTCTAAAACATCGATAATTTGTTCCTGGCTAATTAGAATTAGTGACAGAGTACCTTTGCCTTCTTGGTCTTCATCAATTCGGAGTAGTTGATACAGAATATCGTCTCCCGATTTTCTCAACATGTGGTCAACTTCATCTAATATCACGATTAAATGAGCAGAATTTCGCCTGGTTAGCTTTCTTAAACTGAGTAGTAACTCTCCCATAGATAGCCCTCTATCTGGGTGTCCTGGGTCTATTGCGTGTAGTATTCGTTGAACAACCCTAGTGCTAGTTGATGCGTTACGGCAGTTAACATGAGCTATGCGAATCTCTCTTCTATTGGCTAAATGTCGTTTAAGGTCACGGCAGAAGGTTTTGACAAGAACAGTTTTACCACTCCCTACTGGACCTGATATGACTGCTCTGCAACTAGTCTCTGGCTTGTCTATAGAAGAAAATCTAGCAGCCAACTTATTTTGAAAATCTTCTCTTCCAACAATGTTTTCTGGTACATAATCAAAATCTAAAGGTCCTGGGTCTTTGATTACGTAACCGGCACCAATTCGGTCAAGATAGCCACTCATAACATCGGAAGGGTTACGCCAACCGTTATTGAATATACGCTTTAACAACGACTAATTATTGATATTTTCTCAGTCAAGGTATCTCATCAAACATATATCCAGTTTCCCATTTCTTCTCGCCTAGAGCCACTTCTAATTCAAATGGGGTAATCAGAGGTTTTCGATATCTCACCGCATCATCAATCGCAATTCTAGGGCATGCAGTATTGACAAATGCGTCAACGGGATAGAAATCAATTAGGTCAGGTCCAATATGTTCAAGTGCTAACAAATAGCCCTTTTTTCCATGCTTTTCCAATAATCTTTTCATTCTCAAAGCAAGTGTTCTTCTCATCTGACCCGGTTTTTCACCGATTAATATGCCAAAAGACTGACAATCTTGGCTAGACATTATCAAACCAAACCGTTGTCTAAGTATTCTTTCAATCCGTTCAAATGACATTTCTTTTGCATCACCTGAGTATGGGTCGAGCATTGCTAATGGTTTTCCAGTATGCAGAACTAGGCCGATTGGATGAAAATCTCCGGACCCCAAAAATAGGTAATGTCCGATACTTGGATCATCTCCAGAATAATTACAGCCGAGTACTTGACCTGGGAAGGATAGTCTTGCTCCACCAATTGGAATAGTAACATCATAGCCTGCGGCTTCAAGTCTATCGTGGAAGTCAGGCAGTAGGTGTAAGTGCTGTATTGAACCGACCAAGCCAAGTTTTGTATCAGTTAGCGGAGCCATTCTACCAACAGCGTCCATGAATTTTTCTTGTGCAGCTTCTTCTGAGAGCATTGTATTCTCATGCTGATTTGCCATTCTTTCTCTAGCCATGGCAAGATGTCTGTTTAGAGTCGGTATTACAGGTTTTAACTCTGGGTCACCATCATACGTAACATCGATGAATTCTGTTGGCATGCCTGAATCTATGTTCATTTGGGAATGGCCCATGTGAGCAACTAGTTCAACTCCCATCATTTGCATTTTATCATGCACTAAATCACAAGCACCGTAACATGGGTCTGCAGCCAAGATCACTTTTGCACTGGTTTCAGTTTCTATTTCGTCCATCATTTCAAGAGCTTGCATTTTAAGCCCTTCAGGCACTTGCAAAGCGATTAGACGGTTATCGTTTTCTTTAATTTTATCAACTAAATCATTCAGTTTAAAATCATGTCTAGATAGGTCCAATTAATCACTTCCTTATTCAATTATGACAACTTTTTCGCCATCCATTTCTAGTTTTACCAAAGAATCAAACCTTATTTCTGGATAATCCTTCTGAAGAGTTGCCATACCAGGACCTTTTTCAACAACCACTACGATGTTTTGAATCACTGCACCTGTTTTCTTTACGCCTTCGATGACCGATCTGATTGTTCCACCAGTTGATAATACGTCATCTATAATCACTAAATTTTCACCTTGCTTGATATCGTTAAGGAATATACTTCCTTTTGAATAACCGGTTTCTTGATTAATTTCGATCTCACCTGTTAGTCCATATTGACGTTTTCGTGCAATCACCATAGGAATTCCAGTTCGCATTGAGAGTGGCGCCATCAAAGGAAGTCCCATAGCTTCAATTCCCAGAATCAGATCAACACTTTGCCAGTCGATTAACGGAACTGAGAGTTCAATTACCGCCTTGAGAACGTCCGGTTCTAATCTTGGAACGCCATCTGTAATAGGATGGATAAAATAAGGATAATCGCCTTTCCAAATGATCGGGGCGTTGATTAAACTCTGCTTCAAAATGTCAATTTCGTTCATGATGGTCACCTTTGCCATCAAAGTTCTGCGAGATACTCAACATATTCATCAGGGTCTAGTAGTAATTCTAAATCTAAATTATGAGGCTCTAGTATGATAATCCAGCCAAGGTCATAGGCAGAGTCATTAGCCAAATCTGGATTGATTTCGACTTCTCCATTAACTTCGGCTATTAGTCCAGAGAATGGGGCAGGGAATGGCTTCTTTTCTTCAGCAGTCCATATTGAAAACATCCCATCGCCTTCATCGACCTCAGTCTCGGCTTGGGGCAAAATTATTCTCAGTACTTCTCCAATCTCTAATTTTAGGAATTCACTCACGCCAATCATCAAACGGTCATCTTTCTCTTGATACCATAAGTGTTCAGTCGAGTATTTCCTATTATGTGCTACATTAAATTCAACGGTTTCTTCATCCAAAATGATTCCTCCTAAACGCGGCTCATGGGCATCATATATGAACAATTTGGGAAAAACGCCAATTTGTCAAAGCAAACGGGTTAAGTGAGTTGGCCTTTTGGAGGCATTGGGGAGAGTCATGGATTACGCAGAAAGCGATGAACAACAAATGATTAGAGAACTAGTTAGAGAATTTGCGGAAACGGTTTTGGCGCCCACGGTTGAACACAGAGATAGCACTCAACAACCACCATCAGAAGAGTGGCAACAATTTCTAGAATATGGTCTACAAGGTGTAACCATTCCCGAAGATTACGGCGGTTCTCCAGTCGACGATATCTCGGAATCTATAATCGTGGAAGAATTATCAAGAGTTGATCCATCCTTTGGCGTTATGTTTTGTGTCCATGTCGGCCTATGCGCAAAAACCATCTCGCTACATGGTAACGAAGAACAGAAATCAAAGTATTTACCAAGGCTTGCAGCTGGAGAAGTAGGCGCTTATTCACTATCTGAAGCGGGCGCAGGTACCGATGCAGCGGCAATGATTTGTAAGGCAAAACTATCTGAAGATGGCTCACACTTTATTTTGAACGGCGAAAAGATGTGGGTTACTAACGGTGCTCAAGCCAAAATCCTAGTTCTGTTTGCTAAGGATGTCAATCATCCTGATTATGGCATAAAGAGGCACGGTGGAACAACCGCATTTATTGTAGAATCAACCTTTGAAGGATTTACCGTTGGTAAGAAAGAGGATAAGTTAGGTATTAGGTCATCTGACACATGCACTTTGGTACTTAATGATTGTAAGGTGCCTGTTGAAAATGTCTTGAAGGGTATCGGCAATGGATTCCCAATTGCGATGAATGCCTTGGATAACAGTAGAATCGGTATTGCAGCCCAAGCACTAGGAATTGCTCAAGGGGCTTACGAATCCGCACTTAATTACGCTCATGAAAGAGAAGCATTTGGTAAACCAATAGCTCACCACCAAATGATAATGTCTTATTTGGCGGACATGGCAACTAGGATAGAAGCTGCCAGACAACTAGTTTATCGAGCATCCTGGGCTAAACAGGAACACTATGAACACGGTGGCAAACGACATACTCAAGAGGCTAGTATGGCTAAATTGTATGCTGGTGATACCGCAATGTGGGTATCAGAAAGAGCCATACAAGTGCTTGGAGGTTATGGCTATACCAAGGAATTCCCAGTTGAAAGGTTCTTCCGTGATGCGAAAATAACTCAAATTTACGAGGGTACCCAAGAAGTACAAAGGATTGTAATTGCTCGTTCGCTAAAATAAACTTACTTTATTTGCAAGCCGGTGCCTTTCAGTTTCGCCTGTCTAAGGCCACTTGACCAGTCATGTAATTTTCCAGCAAAGTGGGCTGTTTTACCGGCTGAATTTTCTATTATCTCGTTGTACTCAGGTTCAAACAATACGGCTACGGTATAAGGTCCATTATCCAAAATTCCAACAATTGTCATCCCTCCACGATAATTATCCATTACCATAAGATTTCTCTCAACTCTCTGGATGCTCAGGGTGCAGTTACCAGGTTCTGATGTGTCGATCACCGATTTTGCTTCGCTATGAAGTCTAGTTGAGTACAAACTCTCAATTAATTTCTCTATAGAGGTTGTTACAGAGGCAATTTGTTCCTGTTGTTCAACTTCTGGTTGTTCTAGTGTAGCTTCATCTATAACATTAGTTTCTGGCAAAATAATCTCATCCTCTGCCTCAGCAGGTGCAACTTCAATCTCATCAAGCATTTCTTCAAACTCTTCTTCGTCTATTGATTGTTTAATTTCTTCTTCCTCGATAATAGGGTCTACTATGACTGGCGTTGCAAAACCAATAGATTCCAGATAAGTCCATAACTCCGAGACTTCAATAACCCCATTACCGTCTGAGTCTAATATCGATATGACAGTATCAGATACCCATTCTGGTGGTTGACTCCCGGATAAATTCTCGATGAAATTATTTAACTCGTTGCGGCTCAGCATTCCATCACTATTGGTGTCAATTTTCGAGGTGATCTCTGCAGTTGACAGCCCAGAGTTTTGTAACCATTGACCAAATTGCTGCTTAATCATTTGAGCCATTCTGGGGTCTACATTAGCAACCATTTGTGACACTTTTTCTTGCCCAGCCGTTTTCGCTTTATCAGCCAATTGAGAGCGCCAGGCGGTGATTTCAGGCTGCTGTGATAGGATTTGAATTACCGTTTCTCTTGGAACATGCGAAGGTGGTGCATCGCCAACAAACTCAATAGCTAATTGTGATAACTCAGAATCACTTAGTGAGGTTAAATCACCTCTTTCCGCAATTTTATTTTCAATTTGCTTAGCAACCATTTCTGAGATTCGTCCACTGAACATGATATCCCGTGCTAATTCATCTTATTCAATTTGGTGCCTTCATATCAGTGATAGTCTTGGCCATGAATGGAAATTTTCATCCAACCATTGAATCTTACAAAGTAATTCACTAACCTCGTGTATTGTTGATAAGTCATGTTCAATTTGCAATCGATACATCCACTCCTTTAGGCGACCTAAACGTTCACCTTTCGGTAAATTTGTCGCAGCCATTAACCAGTGTCCGTCGATTATTTGGCGATCTTTTTTCAATGGCTTCAATTTTTGAATTTCATCAATAATGGCAATAACTTGCAAATAATCTATTCCATCGGTATTTGTCAACAAATTTTTGCTAATAATTAATTCATATTGCAATTGTTGCATGTAGCGTTCAGATAATAGGTGTCGAAATAATCTTAATTCAGGCTTTTCTATACTTGGTAATCTGCCTTGATAATCTAACATTTTTCTAATTATTCTTAGGTCCTTGTTTGGTAATTTTAGTGATTGACATATTTGGATAACTTCTTTATTTGGCATGCTATTAAGAATCACAACTAGAAGCGAGCGATAATCTAGGAGTCTACTATCATTAAGAGCATTTTTCAGATGTGACTTATTTGCAATTTGGCAATCAAAAATATGGTCAAGGATGTCATTTTCTAGCATTTGTTCAACTATCTCACATGCCACATTTGAGTTTAGTATTTTCTTGAGTTCCTGCCATATCCTCTCTCTAGCTAAATCTTTCATTAAGAAAGAGTTATTCTTTATTGCAGTTTTAAGTTGATTCTCTAGTTGCCATACTTTATTTCCTCGGTGGCCTAGAAATCGGTATGCTCTGAGCATTCTTAAGGCATCCTCTGAAATCCTTTGCATCGGAATTCCAACACATCGAATAATTTTGTTATCTAAGTCAATCAAGCCTTTGTGTGGGTCGTAGAGAATTCGCCTTGCCACATCAATTGCCATTGCGTTGATAGTAAAGTCGCGCCGTTCTAAGTCACTTTTCAACGAGGTTTCCCAATTAACCGAATTTGGTCTTCTATTATCTGAGTAATTTTCTTCTGACCTTAATGTTGTAGTTTGAAAATGATATTCTCCTGATCTGATTGTTATTGTGCCAAATGCAATGCCAGTCTCTATTGCGTTAGGAAAAATAGTTAGTAATCTAGCAGGTTCAAGGTCGGTTGCAATATCGATATCATTCGGATATATTCCCAATGCAGCGTCTCTAACAGCACCCCCCACTAACCAGACTCCACCATTAGCCAAAGAAATTTTATTGAGGACAGAGGTAAGTTCATTCGGTAGTTTATCAACAAAATCACTGATACTATCGGTTAATGGCATCCCCGTTAAATCAGATTCTTTGCCGAACTCATAATTTTGCAAACTTATCTCCATTCCCTTTGGTTCCTGCCAAAGTATTATCCTTGAAATACTGTTCGAAGTTCTATGTGGACTGAAGAGGACGTACGGTTAGTGCCTGTGAAGTGGCTTAAACCACATGAAGAAATTAAGATTAAGCCAAGAGATAAACTCCTTGATATGACAAATAGGTGGGGTGGCTTTACCAAACCAATATTGGTAGACACTCACACCGGTGCTTTACTCGATGGACATCACCGGTTATCGGTCGCAAAAGAACTTGGATTGAAATTAATACCAGCAATTTGCCTTGATTATCTCAATTCAGAGTTAATTAGCTTAGAATTGTGGCCTAATGCCAATATTGAATCAGTCGATAAGGCAGATGTCATAGAGATGTGTTTGGGTAATGAACTATATCCTCCAAAAACCACTAAACATGTGGTAATCTACGACCTTCCGCCAATTTTGGTTGCCTTAGAGGAACTAGCCTAGATTCTTGAAGAAATGTAATCTCGCCACTTTTTATTGCCTTTTCCAGAAACCTTACTTTTTAGGTCTGGTTCTACTCTTAGGCTAATTATATCGGTTTTAACAATCCCTTCATGAGTATAGCACAACTCTACATGTTCAGGTTCTAAATTCGATAATATACTCTTCATTGATTTGATGGTTTTCAGTCTAATTTTGTTGATAGAAATCAGTTCATCACCAGGCATGATTAGATTTCTCAATGGCGATTCATTTTGATGGGATGTTACCATCATTCGGTTATTCTTAACTGCTAGATTTAACCCTAGCCAAGCAGATGACAACTTGTCATTTGTTGATTTCTTTGAGGATAATTCCAGTCCATAGAAAGCAAACGCATGGGCTAAATCAGGGACCTGTTTATCAAAAATCAGTTTATCCAACTGCATCCCCAGATTTCTACCGCCTTCCATAGAAACCAATTCTTTACGAATATCTTGATAATCGATGCCTATCCGTTCAACATTTGGATAACCGATGGCATATTTTTCACATAGTCTTACCATGAGGTCGCAAATTCCGTATTTGCCTTTTGATCGCTTCCTTAACTCCGCATCAATACAAAATATTGCTAATTCTCCTTCAAGGTAGTATGAAATTTGTATTTCTCTAGAGAAGCTATGGCTTCTATAGAGGTGTATCCAAGCATCGTGGCTGGATTCTGCCAGAGATTCATGAGCCATACCGTTTCTTACTGTGTGGCGGCCAAGTTTTCTCTCCATGTCTTTTCGCCAATCCTCTTCTGACCATGCCCCAGATCTAACGCATAACATGTCTCCAAGCCAAGAAGTACATCCCTCAAACCACCATAATAAAGTAGTGTGAACTTCTTGTTGTAAATCATAGTCGACAAAATTCTTAGGTCTTAATCTCTTAACGTTCCATTGATGTAAGTATTCATGGCTAAATAGGCTAACTAAGTCCCTATATTCATCTTCATGGCCTGATATTAAACAATTTCTTGGTAGCATTGAGGTTTGTGAGTTGAGATGTTCTAAGCCACCTCTGGAAGATTCTGTCAGTTGCAATATTACTACATAATCACCCCAATCAGGTGTTTGGAAAAGAGCATGATACTCTTTGACAACTTTAATCATATCATCAACAAACTTGGTGACCATTTCTTCATCAGGTTGGTACCCCCCGCTATCCCATAATTTCAAAATGTGAGTTCGTCCATCTACTGAGAAAGAAATATTATCCCTTGCATTTGTTTCGATAATACCATCTAATAATTCGTCTCGATTTCCGGCTTGTAATCTATATGTATCGCCTTTTAATGAGTTTATGCTAAGACAATTTTCTTGGCTACTTAATATCGTTAATTGAGTTGCTGGTGTCCATCCACTCGGTGCATGTAATGAGATATTGTGCGGCAAATTCATTCTTGCATCATCAATTCCAGATGTCGGTAGTAAGAAGGTAAATGGTGGCATCATGTGCAAGTGGCTATTATCGATATGTGTCGACCTAACAGATAATTCAATTCCGAGGATTTTGTAATTTACCACGATATTTT
>TARA_B100001093_G_scaffold520497_1_pt1 | contig 11499 bp, 12 predicted proteins | sample TARA_B100001093 | Tara Oceans TARA_B100001093 (sample SAMEA2623116) | marine metagenome | biome: marine biome (ENVO:00000447); feature: surface water layer (ENVO:00002042); material: "saline water (ENVO:00002010), including plankton (ENVO:xxxxxxxx)" | depth 5 m
TAATTATATATATAAATATATATAATTATTGACTAATTAATTAATGTATTAAAATACTAAATATATTATATAATATCTTAAATATAAAAAATAATAATACTATATATAGCTTCAATGACAGAATGGTCATCATCTAAAATATTAAATGAATATGATAATAGTAATAATAATGGTATAGTAGCAATTACAGACTTACTAGAATGTCCTATTTGCCTAAATAATATTTACGATACAGATGATTCATATTATATTATGGAATGTTGTAAAAATAAAGTTCATTTGAAATGTTTAACTGAATGGTATAAAAGTCATCAAAAATTAAAAACGTGTTTTATATGCAATCAATATAATAGTTTTAGTGAAAACTTTGTAATGAGTTATATATCTCAAAATAGTAATATTCAAGAAAATAATATTACAGCATCAATTCAAACAGTAAACAACGTAATCCAAGAAAATAATTATCAAAATGGAAATAGTAAATTATCATTCATTAAAAATTTTTGTTATAAAATTTTTAAATGTTTTAGAATTGGAGATACATAAAGTATTTGAATTTATTTATATATAAGTAATATTTAATTAACTATATATAAATTATATAATAAAAATTATTTTTTATTTAATTTTCACCCCCAGTATTTGTTTTGGGTTGACGTGTACGAAGAACATCATGCTGAACAGTTGAACCATTATATGGAGTTCGTGGGCGACGACGAACAAGCATCCATTCATCGCCATCACGCGGACCCGGTCCGCGAGTTCTAACGCGCGAATGTGTTGTATTATCTTCACGCGGTAAAGTAACTGTATTTCTAGGTTGGCGCCGTTCACCTTCACCGCGATTGACTCTACTTTCTCTAGATTCTAGTCTAGTTTCACACATTAGCTTACCGCCATTAATGCCCTTAACTGTTCCTGCTTGCCAGCTATGATTTTCATCATCTACTTTACATAAGTCAAAATTTACATATTCGCCTTGTACAAGATAACGATATTGTTCGTGGTCAACCGTAATAGCAGAATGATGAACAAAAACGTCAGAACCGGAATGTTCTCCGGCTGATACCGTGATAAAACCATATCCTGCTTTGTTGTTAAACCATTTTACTCTTCCACTGGTTGTAAAAGTTGGTGTTGTCTCTGTAGAAGACTTGGGGGTAACGTCTGTTGTATCCGTCTGTGTCATTTATAATACTACATGAAGTGAACCCTTTAAATGCTTTAAAATAATAATTATTCTTACAAAAAATTATTAATAATTTTATTTTTTAACACAAAAAATACAAATACTATCATGAATCATAAAACATTTAATAAATTATAAAATAAACATTTTATGTAATTGTAATTTGGTTTTTGATAAAAATTCAATTTTCTACAGTATAATAACATTGTTATAAATTCACCTGGTATATCATGTAACCATTCTAGTGAACCTTCTTTTATTTTTTTAATATTTAAATATATTTCTTGTAAAGATAAATTATCACTATTCTTTATATTAGAAACATCTTGTAAGTTACCCCATGGAAGTTCTTTACCAAATATAAGTATAAAACTATAACATAATGATTCAATATCATCACGACGGGATGGTTCTATACCATTATGCACATTTAAACTTGAAAATTTAGCTGTACCAATTAATTTTTTGTCTTTTCTCTCTTCCATATGTTTATTATTATGTAAATAGTATTTTGCAAGACCAAAATCTATTAAATATAAAGTATTAGCATTAACTAAAAAATTATCAGGCTTTATATCTCTATGAATAATTCCTTTATCATGAATAAACTCAATAATATTAATAGCATCTAAAATAAAACTTATTGTATTTACCCCTGATAATTTTTTTTCTGATAATGAGGGCCCTAATAAATCTAGTACTAAGTAATTAAATCCTGATTCACAACCATAGTTTCTAATATTTGGAACACCACTAATATCATTTAAATACTTATAAATTTTAGCTTCATGTTTTAATACATTCTCTATATTTTTATGTTGAATTTTAATAGCAACTTCTTGATTAGAATGAATATTTTTTGCTTTAAATACTTTCCCAAATGTACCTTCCCCAATTTTTTCTATTATACTATATTTATTATTTATAGTGCATAACATTAATATAAGTAATAACTAATTTTTTAATTAGTTATATATTCTATATTTAAATATATATATTTTATATAATAAAATATATATTTTATATAATAAAATGAATGAAATAAAAAATTTATTAGTTACTGGAGGTTGTGGATTTATAGGATCTAATTTTATTAATTATTTTTTAACCAAACATCCTAATACCAATTTAATAAATATAGATTGTTTATATTATTGTGCAAATATAAATAATATAAATAAATCAATTAGAGAAACTAATTAAGAAAACTGAAAAATATTCTGAATGAATTACATACATTGAAGACGGACCATTTAATTATAAAATGTATTATATATCAAATTATAAAGTTAAAAATTAGGTTGGACTATAACGAGAGAATTGTATCTAGGTATACTAGAATTGATTAAATAAATTCAATATTTAACTCTTAAATATAATTTAAAATTGAATTTATTTAAATATATTAATACTATTTATATTAATATGGTAATTCATTGTAAAGAAAAATTTGACGAAGAAAATTATGAAAATAAAGAATATATAGATTATTTTAATTTATTTCCATACCCTCTAAGTGATTTTCAAAAATGGTCTATTTATGCGATAGTGAATGGACATCATACTCTAGTTACTGCTCATACGGGTTCGGGTAAAACTCTTCCGGCTGAATTTGCAATACAATATTTTAAATATAAAAATAAAAAAGTTATATACACTGCACCAATAAAAGCATTATGTAATCAAAAATTATATGATTTACGTTTGAAATTTCCAAATATTACATTTGGTATTTTAACAGGAGACGTAAAAGACAATCCAGAAGCAGATGTTATAATCATGACAACAGAAATTCTTCGCAATACTCTCTTTACAAAGAAAATTAATGAAAATAATGAAACAAATAGTAATATAGCATTACAATTTGAAATGAATATGGAAACAGAACTAGGAGCTGTTGTTTTTGATGAAGTTCACTATATAGGAGATCAAGATAGAGGATCTGTATGGGAACAAGCTATTTTACTTTTACCACAACAAATACAATTGATTATGCTTTCGGCTACTCTTGAGAAACCAGAAATTTTTGCTGATTGGATTGAAAAAGAAAAAAATAAAAATGTTATTGAAGATAAGAAAAAATTACTATATATGACTACAACTCATTTACGTGTAGTACCTTTAACACATTATAGTTGGATATCAGCCCCTCAATCAGTTATAATGTCTGAAAAAGGCACACCATATGAACATAAATTTAGAGAATTATTGAATAAACCAATTAAACTAGCAAGTAGTAATGGTGAGTTTAATGAAATAAACTATTATAAAGTTTATGATATATTATCACATTTTCAAAAAAATAGGACATTTATTAAAAGACAATTCGTATTAGATAACTTAATACAGTATTTATTAAGAAATAATATGTTACCGGCAATATGTTTTGTATTTTCGCGTAAAAATGTAGAATTATTTGCAAAAGAGATATCGTTATCATTGTTTGATAAAGATGACAAAACTCCTAATATAATAGAGCATGAATGTGAAAAAATTTTAATTTCTAAATTAAGAAACTACAAAGAATACACAAATCTAGAAGAGTATCGATCGATGATTACATTACTTAAAAAAGGAATAGCAATACATCATGCTGGAATTATGCCAATTTTACGAGAGATGGTAGAATTACTTTTTGAAAAAAAATATATAAAATTATTGTTTGCTACTGAAACATTTGCTGTAGGTATCAATATGCCAACCAAAACAGTTATATTCACTGGAATTAGTAAATACTCTGGTACAAATATGAGATATTTGTTACCACATGAATACACGCAGATGGCTGGTAGAGCAGGAAGACGAGGTATTGATACGGTTGGCCATGTTATACATTGTAATAACTTATTTAATATGCCCGCTCGTTCAAATGAATACCGAAATATGTTAACTGGTTCACCTAAAATGTTAACATCACAATTCAAAATTTCCTTTAATTTAATTTTAAGTATAATATCTGCAAATTCGAGTGATGTAGAAAATACAATAGATAATATTATTATTTCGTTCATGGAGAAAAGTTTTATGCAGACTGATATCGTTAAAGAAATTAATATGTATGATATATGTCAAAAAGAAATAGAACAAAAAATAAAAACGATTGAAAATGAATTAAACGACACAACAATTTGTAAAACACCATTTGAAACTCTTAAACTATATTTTGAAACAAAAGAAAAAATAGATATTGTAGCAAATAAACAAAAAAAGAAACTTTTAAAACAACTAACAGATATGGAATATAGTAATAAATATTTAAAAAATGATTTATCAAAATATGAACAACTAGAAAAAGCTAATATTGAATTGAAAAAAAACAATAGTTTTAAACTTAACGCAATAAATTACATACAGAATAATATAGATACAATTATAACAATATTAAAAAATAATGATTTTATAGATAAAAATTTTAAACTAACAGATAAAGCATATGTCGCAATGCAACTTCAAGAAGTTCATTCTCTTGCGATAGGTGATCTATATGATGAACTTAATGGTTTTAGAGATGTATCTACAACTGAACTAGTTTGTTTATTTAGCTGTTTTACTAATATATCAATTCCTAATGATTTAAAATTACAATTTCCAGATTGTAGTGATATTAATATTAAAAATCTTGCTAAAAAAGTAACTAATTATATAAATAAATATTATGATATAGAATATGAAAACCAATTAGATACGGGAAGTGACTACAATATTCATTATGAATTATTAGATTACATAAAAGAATGGTGTAATTGTAAGGATGAAATAGAATGTAAAAACTTAATAATAAAAATTAAAGAAGAAAAAGAAATATTTATTGGGGAATTTGTAAAAGCAATACTAAAAATAAATAATATTGCATTAGAATTTGAAAAAATATGTGAATCATTACAAAATATTAATTTACTACAAAAAGTAAAATCAATAAATGAATTAACGCTAAAATATATTGCTACTAATCAGTCATTATATATTTAATAATTATAGTAGATAAATAATTTAAAGATTTGTTTATCTTAAATATATTAACTATTGAAGTTAATCTTCCCCGATAGTCTAGTTGGTTAGGATTCTCGGCTTTCACCCGAGCGACCAGGGTTCGAGTCCCTGCCGGGGAATATACATAAATAAATAAATTTTAAATGTTAAGTTCAAAATTTATTTATGACAATTAATATTTCTAAAATAATATTGTATATTATTAAATATGAAAAAAAGTAATCATAAAGACAAAAGTTTTCAAGAGAGATTAGATGAATCAAAAAAAATTTTGTCAAAATATCCAGAGAGAGCTTGTTTATTTATTGAAAAAATGGAAACATGTAAAGATTTACCTGATCTAAATAAAAATAAATATCTAGTACCTAAATCAATAACAGCTGCAGAACTAATACTAGTTATTAGAAATAAGATAAAAATACCAAAAGAAAAAGCTATATTTTTTTATGTTAATAAAACTATCATTAGTGGTAATGTAACAATTAATGAAATAAATGAAAATAATAAAAATAATGACGGATTTCTATATATTAAATATACAGGCGAAGATTGTTTTGGTTAATAATAGTAATTATTTTACTTTTCATCAATTAATTCAACTCTGATTTTTTTCTTTAAAGTTACTCCATCTTGAATTAAATAAAGTTTAAATTTAAAACAACTATAATCATCTAAATTTTTTTTGATATTTATTCTTGATATAATTTTGATTTTTGGAATATATACTGTATATTGTATAAACTGATTTCCCCAATCTATTTTATCAAATACATATCCATCATATATCTTTTCCATAATACTTTCATCGTTACTACATATATGTAATATATTACAATCCTGTTGAACTTTTCTAATTGACCTCATTGTTGTATTTATATATTCTAGTTTTTGTAGCCAATTATTATAAAATAATTGGCCAGATTCACTTAATTCATTTAATTTTAATAGACTTTGAAGTTTCATCATATTTAAAATATCAACTAACCTGCGAATCGGTGATGTAATATGTAAATATTCCTCTATACTTGGAGCCATTAAATCATGTGTTTCTCTATTAATAAAATTAGTATATTTTCCTGATGAAGATTGCCAAATTTTAATAAAATTATAAACATCTAATGGTATATTATTATTATTTTCTAATGATTCATTAGATTCTTTTACTTTTAAAGTTCTATATATACCTTCCTCATAATTAATCATAATTTTCGCACACTCAAAATTCATCATTATCATCAAAAACGCAATTAAATCATGACTGTCTTTTAGTTCTTTAATATATTTATATTTTTTACATAATTTAGAACATATATTAAATATCTTACAATAATCTTCATTTTCCAAATATTCATCAGTATCATCGTACCTATAATTTTTTGCTATTCTAATATATGCATTATTAAAACTAATGCTTCTAATATCATCTAAATCATCATTTAATTCAATATCCATTGCAAATACAAAACGATTTTCATTTTCTAATAAACTACATAAATTTTCTGATAAAAGAGTAGGTAACATTGGACGTTTTCTATCAGGTAAATATATAGTTGATATTCTATCTGAAAATGAATTCCATAACTTATAAAATTCAATTAATATAGGCACATTTGCTATATAAACTGATAACTTATTATTTTTAATACCAATAGCATCATCTAAATCAGTACTTGATTTAGGATCTATAGTAAATATATAATTTTCAACCCTAGAACTAATATTTTTATTATTGAGAATAATAGAATTTATAAATTCTTTTTCAGAACACTTTTTCATTTTTATATTTACTTCATTTGTAAACTTTTTAATAGATATACATAAATTTTTACAATAAAGCTGGTATTCATAATATGCTGATAATTCAGTAATATCTCCAATTGTATTTATTAGTTGACCGATTGGATGTTTATCACTCCACTCAATAAATTTAAATAATACAAACTTGTTATAAATAGTCTTTGAAAACCCCGATTGTATAATTTCATAAGGCACTAAAAATGCTGGAATTTTTGGATCATTAGGAACACATTTATATAATAATTTATTTTTACTATTTCTACCATAAGTTTTACCAAGTAATAAGATTCCTGCTATATATTTATCTGTTCTAATTTGAGAAAATATTAATTCACCATTTACATTAACAACATCATTATTAAATAATTTATTTTCTAAAGGATTCGGTAGAATTGTATCTGTTAATTCCAAATTATTTTCATCATACCAACGCCACTCATTATATTCTGAATTTAAAATATAAATTTTATACATTATTTTTAAGTATAAAATATATTAGTAAATATTTTTTATTATCAATTTTATATTACATTAATGCGAATCCAGTAATAATTACTATTGATAATAATTGAAATATATTTGTTATTTTTATTAAATTTGAATTACTACTTCTTACATTTCCACCATCTGGTAAAATACCACTATAACCAACTGTTGTCTGAGTTATTAATGAATAATATAAATATGAATAGAATGAATCAATCGATTTAATTGTACCTAAACCATTTTTTTTAGAAAAGTCAGGAAAATGTTCAATAAATTTATCAGATAACCAGTATAATATTGCAAACAAAAATGTTAAAAACAAATTACAAAAAATATATTTAATCCCTTTGTTTTTACTATATTCTTTTGATAAAACAAAAAAATTATACATTATATAATAAAATAATAAATTATTTTATTATATAATTATATTACTATTCATTCTTTGCTATTTTATTAATAACCTCATGTTTTATATTTTGCTTCTGTAAAAATGATATGAAAATACTGGGAAATATAGCTATATTATTCATATATGTCCTATATTTTAAACTTACAATTGATGAATTAGTCTCCATAAATTTAAAACTATACCACCAATATGCCGGTATAAATATAATTTTTCCTGGTTTTAAATCAACTTCCATATATTTTACTTTATCAAAATCGATTTTATACTTGTCTTGAACATTCCAAATATTTATTAAAGATTTAAACTCAAAATTTTCATAATCATTATCAGGATGTAAATATTTACTACTTTTTGGTGGAGTTATTTTAACCTTAACAGAACCATTTAAAACTATAAAATAATTTCTATAATTTTTTTCATATCTTAATGGAGTTGTTGAATTAATTGAACCTAATATATAATCATATTCATATGACATCATCATGTGTGGTCTAATAAATTGGTCATTTGACTGTATTATTTTTATAAGACTAGTTTCTTGTAAAAAATCACTATTATTTTCTGATATATACTTATTATTTTCATCTTCAGTTAACACTTTCATTCCTTTTTCTAATGTAATAGGTAAAAAAATTTCATCACTATTTTCTAAATAAAAATTTTCTATATTTCTTAATTTTATATCAAAAGAGCTATAATTTTTTAGAACATTATCTATTTTTAATTCATGTAATTTTTGATTACTATCATCCAATATTAAGGGTTGTCGTAAATCACATATTTCTTCTAATCGTTCTTTTGAAATATTAGCTACTTCATAAACTTCTAAATCATCACTAGTTTTTAAATGGAAAAAAATATGTAAATATAAGAATAATACAAGACAAAATATTAATATTATAATTATTATATTCATTAAGATTAAAATATAATAATTTTTTATATATTTTACTTATTTATAAGTATACTATTTTTGTTCACTTACAACCATAGTTATATTATCTTTACCTTCTAATTCTTTACCTTCATTTGTTTTAAGATTATCAGAATCAACAACACTATCACCATTATTAGAACTAAAAATTTTATCAATATTATTACTACTAATAACTTCATCAATATTACTAATATTATCGATATTACTAATCATTTTTTCTATAAGCTTATTAAATAGTTTTTCTAAATTTTCTCTAAATTCATTAAATTCATGAGTTTGACTAATTGATGATGCTTTTAATAATTGTATAGAACTGTTCAATTCTGTTACTATTTTATTAATATTATTTACTGTTGTTTTTAAAGTAGAAATAGCTGTACAATTATCATCTACTATATTTTTTAGTTTATTATCTACTTTTAAAGATATATTGTTTTCTATCTTAGATAATTCAAATTCTTTTTTTGTTAAATAATTAGATAAATCATTATTAACTGATAAATCGTTATTAACTGATGAATTATTAATATTTTTTAACTGCTCTTCTAATTTTAAAATTCTAAAATGATGTTCTTTTAATAAATTTATTGGAGTTATTGGCGTTGATGATTGTGTTTGTTTTTTTTCTTGATTTTCACTTCTATTATTTAATTGTACATTTACAGGACGACTTCTACGGTTTTTAGCAGCGGCTAAAGATGCTGAATTACTCATTAATAATTATACATTATAATTTAAAAGGTAATTATTTTCGCATTTCCATCTTAATTGATTCATGAGAATTATAATTAATTATTTCAATATCTTCTAAACTATATTCTTCTATTGATTCATATTTGTTTAGTATATTGATTTTAGGAAATTCTATAGGTTTTCTATCTATTTGTTCTTTTAATACATCAATATGATCATCATATATATGTGCATTTCCTAAATAATAAACAAAGTCTTTTGCTTTTAAATTACAATGTTTTGCTAGTATGTGAGTTAAAAAACTATATGAAGCTATATTAAAAGGAACACCTAAACCCACATCACCACTTCTTTGATATAGAGAACATGACAATTCATTATCAATTACATTAAATTGAGCTAAAACATGGCACGGTGGCAATGCCATTTGATCTAATTGCTGAGGATTCCATGCTGACATTATTAATCTTCTGGAATATCTTTCTGTAGGATCTTTTAGGCTATTTATTATATATTGTAATTGGTCAACTCCTTTCCCGATATAGTTATCATTACAATTTGTATATTCTGCATTAAAAAATCTCCATTGATGGCCATAAACAGGACCTAAATCATTTTCATTTAAATGGTTTAAACCTCTGCTATCTAAAAATTCTCTTGAGCCATTACCATTCCAAATATTTACATTTTGATTTTTTAAAATATTATTATTTGTACTTCCTTTTATAAACCAGAATAATTCTTTAGCACAGGTTTTCCATGCAACTTTTTTTGTTGTTAATATAGGTATTATGTTATTTTCTAGATTAAAATGCATAGCTGAACCAAATACACAAAGAGTATTACCATTTCGACCTTTTACAAGTTTACCATCATTTAATATATCTGATATTAAAGATATGTATTGATACTCATCGTGAATATCTCCATTATTTCCTTTTTTTAGATTATATAGAGCTTTTTTTAACATTTTGTTATTAATTATTTGTATTTAGATATTTTTAATTTCTTTTTATAAATCATATGGAAGCACTTAGTGATTTAAAAAAAGATAATATAAATGAAGGTTTTTTTAAATATGTTTTTAATTTTGATGATGATAATAAAAGCATGATTTTAAATCTATTTCAATATTCATTTATATCTATGCCATTAATTATTATTGTTCTAAAAATTATAAACTATTACACACCAGAAGAAGATGAAGAGAAAGGAAGTTTAGAAGTATTTTTAGAAATTATTTCTAGCTTATCAATATTACTTCTCTCTATTTGGTTTATAAATAAAATTGTTAGATATATTCCAACATATAGCCAAATGGAATACGCTACATTTAATGAAACAAACTTTTTACTAGCATTTTTAATTTTACTTTTTACTATGCAAACTAAATTAGGAGGTAAAATTAATATATTAGTAGAACGTTTAGCCGATTTATATGAAGGTAAAACTAATTTAAAAAATTCAAATAAAACAAAAACCAAAGATTATAAAACAACTCAACCTATAGCACAACCTAATTTAAATTCACCACCAATTCATCAACCTAGTCAATCTGATTTTTTAAATAAACATCAAGCAAATAATTCTAATAATGTAAATACACAATTTAATAATGCTGTACATAATACTGGCGTCCAACAGCAACCAGATTTTAATAATATGTATGGACCATCCAGTCCATTACTTAATGCTCAAGAACCACAGGCAGCAAATGAAGCTTTTGGTGGAATATTTGGAGCAAGCTCATTATTCTAATATATACAATATCAATGTATAATGTATAATAATATAATAAATATTATATTATTATATATATAATAATGTCAATTGCTACTTTAAAAAAAAAAACATTAAATGGTAATCCTAGAATATCACCAATATCTGGTAATTCAGAGTTAGCATTTTCAATAAATGGAACACGTCGCAATACAGGTATCGTTGGTAATACTAATTTAGCTAAAAATACAATTAATAGACAAAACTGTAATGTCT
>TARA_B100001093_G_scaffold52516_1_pt1 | contig 11470 bp, 10 predicted proteins | sample TARA_B100001093 | Tara Oceans TARA_B100001093 (sample SAMEA2623116) | marine metagenome | biome: marine biome (ENVO:00000447); feature: surface water layer (ENVO:00002042); material: "saline water (ENVO:00002010), including plankton (ENVO:xxxxxxxx)" | depth 5 m
ATGAGTTTTCCATTAGGTGGAACTCGCAAATCTGGTGGAATAGATGCCAGTAGACAATAGTCATCGCCCCCGGTCAGCGCATACTCTAGAGCCTTATCTAAACCAAGCCGTGCAACTAAATGTTCACACAAAGGCAATTTCCTTGATTGTAAATTAACTGCTGTCGATTTCGTTGCACGATCTAATAGATGTAATAGGTCCTGACATAATCCATCTGAAATATCGATCATCGCATTCGCCACACCTCGCAATGCGATGCCACTATCGATCTGTGGCTCGGGACGCCAGTAGCGTTCTGCCCAAATCTCTTGATCTTGCTCGCCCTGATTCAACACACCAAGATAAGCACGAGCACCACCCAAATCTGGTCCAAAAAGCCACAGATCATCACCTGCCTTAAGTCCGTCACGATCAATAGCTTTACCCCTAGGGACATCACCGATGACGGTTAGATGGGCACTCAATGGGCCCTTGGTAGTATCACCGCCAATCAAATCAACACCAAAACGAACGCATAACTGATGAAAACGACTGGCAAAATGATCCACCCAACCAGGTTCAAGCGTAGGTAGACTCAGAGATAGTAGAACGTAACGCGGAGTCGCACCCATAGCAGCTAGATCACTCAAACCTCGGCCCATCAATCGGGCTGCAAACCCATCAGGAGGACATAAATCTGGAACATGACGTCCAGCAATTACCGCATCAACCGAAATTACAGCTTCAGAATCGTAACGTGGGGCAAACACAGCAGCATCATCGCCGTTACCGAGAACAACAAATGGATCCAGTGGATCCTTCTTGAAGTATTTTTGGATTAATTCAAACTCGTTCACGAGATCTGTGTGCTTGAACCTCAATCGAACGTGCTTGAGACGCAAGTTGATCAAGTACGCCATTTACAAATTTGTGACCATCAGTAGCGCCAAATTTCTTAGTCAATGCGACGGCTTCAGAAATCACGACTTTATACGGAATATCGATCCTTTCCCATAATTCATAGGCACCAAGTAATAGAACATTGCGCTCGATCGGTGTTAGATCAGTGTACTCACGTGACAGGTATGGCTTAAAAGAGTCCACTAATTCATCATACTTTTTATTGATGGCCGTCAGAGCATCGTGAAAAAATACAGTATCAGCTCGTTTCAAATCGTTATCCGCCCGAAACATGGCTGTGACTTGCGTCATCGAATACCCGGAAAGTTCCCACTGATACAATGCTTGAATCACCGCTGCGCGCGCGCGGTGGCGTTGTGAGACGGTAGGCTGCAGAGGCTCTTTGTCATTCACTGATTTGTTTCAAGACTGAAACCAATTCAATTGCAGCCATTGCAGCCTCAGCCCCCTTATTACCGGCTTTAGTTCCGGCCCGCTCAATTGCTTGTTCGATATCCTCTACAGTCAAAACGCCAAATGCACAAGGCACGCCAGTATCCAGTTGTACTTTGCTAAGACCAGATGCGGATTCGCCTGCAATATAATCAAAGTGTGGTGTTGACCCACGAATCACAGCACCCAACGCAACGATGGCATCAATGTCGCCTTTTTCCGCTACGCCTTGGGCAACTAATGGGATCTCATAAGCACCGGGCACACGAATCACAGTGATGTGATCTTCGGACACACCATGTCGCACCAGTGCATCGATAGCCCCTTCAACCAAGGAATCAACAACAAACTGGTTAAAGCGTCCCGCAATAATGGCATAACGGCCATCAGCGTCTGTATATTTCCCTTCAATCACTTGCATCGATTCACCCCCTCGTATTCCAAATATTCCACAACTTCAAGATCGAAGCCTGAGATTGCGCTGAATTTCATTGGCGTCGATAAAAGACGCATCTTACCAACATTCGCTTGTTTCAAGATTTGCGAACCTGTGCCAACAGTCAAATAAGGCGTCAAACGCGTTCCGGGTTTTGGCAAAGTGTCTCCAACATATTGCCCCAACCGTTCTTCAATTGGCTCATCACTGCGATTCTCTAATATAACGACAATACCCTCACCGGACTCAGCAACTGCTTTAAGCGCCTGAGGTAATGGCCAGCTCCCTCGTCCCTTCCACGACACCTGGACCAGATCGCGAAGCGTATCAGGCACATGCACACGAACGAGACAAGGACGTTCACGGGATGGGTGTCCTTTAATTAAGCATAAATGTGTACCGCCGAGAATCTGATCCTGAAACATCTGCAGTCGAAACGGCCCAAATTCTGTCTCGATTTGTTCCTCGCGAACCATCTCAACCGTGGTTTCTGTGTTCACTCGATACTGAATCAAGTCCGCAATCGTTCCAATCGAGAGTCCATGCTGCTCAGCAAATTTCTCCAACTCAGGTCGTCGCGCCATCGAACCGTCATCATTCATGATTTCACAAATAACAGCGGCGGGTTCAAGACCTGCCAGACGCGCAAGATCGCAACCAGCTTCGGTGTGTCCTGCACGCATCAAAACGCCACCGGGGCGTGCTTGTACAGGAAAAATATGACCTGGTTGCACCAAATCAGTGGATTTCGCATTTGCGGCTACTGCAGTTTGCACGGTCCTAGACCGGTCAGCCGCACTAATTCCTGTCGTAACACCCTCGGCGGCTTCAATACTAATAGTAAAAGCTGTTTTATGGCGCTCAGTGTTATCGATCACCATGGGTGGTAACCCCAATTGGCAGCAACGTGCCTCAGTCAGAGTAAGACAAATCAGTCCACGTGCATACCTCGCCATAAAGTTAATGTGCTCCGGTGTGCAATGGGCGCCTGCTAAGACTATATCACCTTCATTTTCGCGATCTTCATCATCCATAAGGATGACCATCTTACCTACGCGAAGGTCTGTAATTAACGTTTCGACAGATGCGAGAGCCATATTACGCGCGTGTCCCTAATGTCCAGTCCAAACGAATGTCCCCACCCACCTCAGAGATCCTCTGAATAACAATTTCTGGTGCATCAGCCAATTGAGGAGGGGCGATATTATACAAGGATCGCGCAGTCTGCCCAAGGAGTTTTGGTGCATAGTACAAAACTCCTTGATCCACTAATCGGTCTTCGATCAAACGACCGAGTAAAGTGGTACCTGCCTCAAATAAGACCTCATTTATCTGACGACGCCCTAGCTCAAGAAGCAAGGACCTAAGATCAATTCGGCCATCGCAAAGTGGGGCCACCCACTGGTTAATTCGTCCGTTCGTACACATTGGATGCTGATACTGATTCCCAGTGACCCACAAAATCGGCCCCTCCACATCCACCAGTTGATTAGATGTGGGAAGCCGTCCTAAAGTATCCAGAATTACTCGAAGTGGCTGTTTTGGAGACAGACCCTCTGGGATAAATAAACCTGATTCTTTATGCCGAACAGTCAATTGCGGATCATCTGCCAGAACTGTATTGATACCTGTCACAATTGCCTGACAACGTCCACGAATTCGTTGCACATCACAACGTGCCTCTGGTCCTGTAATCCACTTAGACTCACCATCGGCCATTGCTACCTTGCCATCAAGACTCGCGGCCGACTTCAACCAAACATAAGGTCGGCCACACGTCATCCGTTTAATGAAGCCTCGATTAAGAGAGCGTGCCTCGTGTGAATAAAGACCAACTGCAATGTCGATATTTGCATCCCTCAATTTAGCAAGACCCCGTCCTGCCACCAACGGATTCGGATCTTCCATTGCGATCACCACCCGAGCAATCCCCGCATCAATCAAAGCATCTGCACAAGGACCCGTCTTGCCGATATGCGAACAAGGCTCTAGGGTCACGACACAAGTCGATCCTCTAACAAGACCTACATCAGCCTGTTTGATTGCTTCAATTTCAGCATGTGGTCCGCCGGGGGCACGATGAAACCCTTGCGCAATGAGGTTCCCATCCTTTACCAGACAAGCACCGACACGTGGATTCTCACTTGTGGTATACATGCCTTGCTCCGCCAATAGGAGTGCTCGACGCATCGCGAACCGTTCAAGATCGGAAAATTTATACATCGGATAATTTCTCGATCTCTCCGATAAATTCTGTCACATCGCTGAAACTTCGATACACCGAAGCGAAGCGAACATAGGCAACTTGATCTAACGCCTTTAACTCGCGCATAACATGGTCACCAATCCTACGCGACTCAATCTCTTTATCAGGCTCCGATTGCAGCTGGCGCTTAATTCGCTGGATGCATGAATCAATTTGTACAGTACTGACGGGTCGCTTCTCCAGTGCGCGAATTAATCCTCGTCGAAGCTTATCTTCGTCAAAGTTCTCGCGATGCCCATTACTCTTCACAATTCGAGGCATCACTAGCTCCGCGGTTTCGTAAGTAGAGAATCGCTGACCACAATCTGGACAACCACGGCGCCGTCGAATCTGAGATCCTTCAGCATGCAGTCTCGAATCAATCACTTTAGTATCCAAAGCCTGACAAAATGGACAGCGCATTACATGCGCTCCCGATGAGCACGCAATGACTGAAGCGCATCTCGATTATTCTGTAGATCGTACAAAAGCACGCCAGTGGCCACGCTCACATTTAAACTTTCAATACATCCAGACATAGGAATAGATACTAACGTATCACACACCTCACGAGTCAGTCGTCTCAACCCGCTACCTTCGGAACCCATCACCAAAACGAGTGGGCCTTGATTCGATGCCTCACACATACTAACAGAGGACTCTCCAGCAGCTCCGATAACCCAAAATCCACCTTTTTGAAGCGTTCTCAGGCATCGTGCAAGATTTGTGACCCTCACTACGGGGATCAATTCACTTGCACCAGACGATGTCTTACGGGCCACCTGATTCAGTGGTGCCGAATGATCTTTTGGTACGACAACACAACTCACTCCAAAAGCCTCAGCAGAACGCAGACAAGCGCCAAAGTTATGTGGATCAGTCACTCCATCTAGGACCAGAATCACAGGGCTTTCAAGACCATCCAAAAGAACCGGAAGCGCATTTTCCGGTTCCATCTCCGTCGGCTTGGCGAAAGCAATCACACTCTGATGATTGGTATCACTCGAGACAGCATCATCGAAATCCTGTAAAGCAACGTCAATCACCGGAACTCCACTAGAGCGTGCAATCAATATAATCTCCCTAAGGCGATTTTCATTAGCACCCTTACGCACCCACACCTCAGTAGCTCGGCCCCTCTGTAAAACAATACGAACTGGGTGAACACCAGAAATTGCTACTTGCCCGGACATCTTTTGCTTTTTAGGTTGTCGCCGTCGGCTCTGATTCATCGGCGCTTCTTACCAACCTTTCTCGACCGGTCGTTACGCGCGTTCCCCCCTCTGATCTTGCCTCCTTTGAGATTCGAACGAATACGCGTCTTCCTACCCGGACCAGTGGAAGCACTACCCACCAGCGCAAAATCTATACGCCGGGCATCCAGATCGACTCGTACGACTTTTACCTGCACCTTGTCGGCGAGCCGAAGTATTTGACGGGTCCTCTCACCAATCAGTGTATGTTGCTGCTCATTAAATACCCAATAATCTGGCGGTAATTGCGTAACGTGAGCCATGCCTTCAACAAACAATTCGTCGAGTAAAATGAAAAGACCAAATCCAGCAACTCCAGTAATTGTTCCCTGATACTCCTCACCTAGTTTTTCCCGCATGAACTGACATTTTAGCCATTGTCCGACATCTCGACTGGCCTCATCTGCCCGACGTTCTGTCATCGAGCAATGCTCACCCAATGCAACCATATGTTGCATATTTGGCAGCCCGTCACGAACCAAGAGTGTCGCATCATCTTGAGCACCTGTCTGAATAATGCGTTTCAACAATCGATGTACTGTCAGGTCTGGATAACGACGGATCGGCGATGTGAAATGCGTGTAGTGATCGTAAGACAGACCAAAATGACCAATGCTAGCATCCGGAGCATATTTCGCTTGCTGCATGGACCGTAAAATCATCGCCTGAATCAATGGAAAGTCAGGACGCACTTGGGCCTGTTCTAGGAGATTCTGATAGTCAGATGGTTCCGGTTTTTCGCCACCACCAAGGTCCAAAGCCATGGATCCAAGAAATTGACGCAAAGCAGTCAATCTTTCGTCACTTGGACCCTCGTGAATCCGATAAAGCGTTGGGAGCTTAAACTTCTTAAGGCAACGTGCCGCAGCAACATTAGCTGCCAACATGCACTCTTCGATCAGTTTGTGCGTTTCGAGTCGCTCCCGCGGAGCCACCCCAGTGATCTTGCCTTTCTCATCAAAACTGAAGTTTGGCTCGATGGAATCAAAATCAAGGGCGCCACGGTCCTCACGCGCTAACCGCAGTATCTTATATAGCGAGAACAGGTCAGCCACATTCTCAGCAACACCCTGGGAATTGAACCGCTTGGTTTCTTGGATTGCAGTCTTGAGAGAATCTGACGAATGATCGTGCGATGAAACCGCATCTAGGGCATTCTGAACCTCGTTGTATCTCAGTCTTTGATGCGACCGAAAAACTACCTCGTAAAATCGATTTCTAATCACTCGTCCCGTCGATGTAATCTCAAGGCAAACCGCCAATGCCAAACGGTCCACATGAGGATTCAACGAGCACAATCCATTAGACAGCGTTTCCGGCAGCATCGGAATAACTTCACTAGGAAAGTAAACCGAGGTTCCTCGGTCAACTGCGATCTGGTCTAGTGGGGACTGTTCTTTGACATAATTGGCGACGTCGGCAATCGCGACCCAAAGAGTCCACCCATTTTTCTCCCGAGGAGCAACATACACCGCATCATCAAAGTCCTTTGCGTCCTCGCCATCAATGGTCACAAACGGCAGATTCCTTAAATCGAGACGTGTAGCAGCAATAGCGGGGTCGATGACGTCACCAAATGCTCTCGCCTGTGCGATGGCTTCATCCGAAAACTCATGCGGAAGATCATAGGTTCGTACCGCGACCTGAACCTCAATTCCAGGATCTGAGGCATGACCAACCACATCAACCACGTGCCCAACAGGCTGTCGATTTGATTCCGGGAAACTATCAACTTGCACCACCACGAATTGACCAAATTTGGCGCCATGCAATCGATCTTCAGGAATCAAAATTTCGTGCAGAAAACGGTCGTCCTCTGGAGTAACAAATGTTACTCCAGCTTGCTCTCGCAGGCGGCCAACTAGGCGTTGGTGGGTTCGATCAAGCACTTCAACAATCCGCGCTTCACGCTTACTCTTGGAATGCTTTGAGGCAGGCATGATCGCAACCAAAACTCGGTCGTCATGGAAGACTTTTCGCATTTGACGATCATGCAGATAGAGATTATCTCCATCATCATCTGGTTCGAAAAAACCAAAGCCGTCTCTATGAGCAACAACACGACCTGAAACCAAACCTGCCCTGTCAACCAAGACATAGCGGCCAATTCGATCAGCAATCACCTGGCCATCGCGACACATCGCTGATAACCTCGCAAACAATCCATTCCGATTGATTTCTTCAGTCTTTGTCAGGGTCGCTAATTCCTCGTAGTCGAGGGGTCTACCCATTTCTTCAAGCAACTCCAAAATCCACTTACGTGAGGCAACAGGGTTGTCGTATCGCGATGCTTCAGCATCTCCGTAAGGATCAGACATAGTTTCTCCTTTCAATGCCTGTAATAATGGGGTTCGATCCAATGGAAGTCACGCATCGCTTTAAACTAATATGAACAAACGAAAACTCACACGTCAGCAAGCTTGGCGTATCGAGAAGATTCAGAAAGAGCGACTCGACCGAGCGACGAGACATAAGGCAGAGGTCGAGGAATTAATTGAATCCGGTAGTCTTGGACAAGAACAAGCTGGCCGAATCGTGGCCAGATTTGGAAAGCAGGTCGAGGTTGTCGCAGTCAACCACTTGGGGCAACCAGTTACGGACCCGATACGTTGCCATCTTAGGTCTAATCTGTCCCCACTCGTCACAGGAGATCAAGTTGTATTCCAAGCGACGGATGATGCCGGAGTGGTGACTGCGCATAAACCTAGACGCAACGTTCTTGAACGACCAGACCCACGCGGTGTCATCAAGGCGATGGCGGCCAATATTGATCAACTAGTTATCGTCACAGCATTAGAACCAGAACCGCAACCCGACATGCTAGACCGTTATTTAGTTGCTACTGAAGTTGCAAACATTGCTCCACTTATCGTTATAAACAAGGTGGACCTTCTTCGCCAATCTGCAACAAATCGAGATTTCTTGATGACTGTCAGGGATGTTTATGAGGTCATCGGTTACAAAGTGGTAGAGGCGACAACGAAACAACCCGGGGGTCTTGATGAACTATCTCAATACCTTACCAACAAAAGCTCAGTATTCATCGGACAATCAGGAGTTGGGAAATCTAGCCTTGTCCAGACGCTATTACCCGACGAAAAGATACGGGTTGGCTACCTGCATCAACAAACCCGTCTGGGTCGACACACTACATCAACGGCCCGGCTATACTCATACAAAGGAGGTGGATCGATCATTGATTCACCTGGGATCCGCGATTTTGGGTTGGAGCAAATCTCACGAACCGATGTTGAACAGGGATTTATTGATATTCGTAAATTCGCACATCATTGCCGCTTTCGGGATTGTAGACATAGACAGGAACCAGGATGTGCAGTTACGGATGCTATTCAAAAAGGTAGGCTTTCTAAGCGTCGGCTTGAGTCATTTCAACGAATTTTAGATACTCTCACCGGAGGAAACGCATGAACCTCATGCAAAATCTTAATACCCTTATTCAATATGGCTTACCTGGACACACGATCTCACGGGTACTCGGAAAATTAGCCTTTTGTGAAATCCCAAAAGTAAAAAATTTCCTAATCCAACAGTTTATCCATCGATTTAAAATCCAAATGGATGAAGTAGCAGAGCCATCTTTAGACGCCTACATACATTTCAATGCATTTTTTACCCGCGCACTCAAAGAGGGAATCCGTCCGCTTGCGGGACACGGTCACATAGCATCACCGGCCGATGGAACCGTATTTGGTGGTGGGAGCTTATCCCACGATGTTCGATTAACGGCCAAAGGACATCATTTCTCTCTGCCTGAACTATTCGGGCAATCCGAATATGACATGGCCTATCAAGAAGGTCATTACCTAACCATCTATTTATCGCCTAGGGATTACCATCGTGTGCACTGTCCTATGGACGGTGAATTGAAGCATATGGTACACGTCCCTGGGCGTCTTTTCTCTGTAAATGAGTCAACAACTACATCGATCCCAGCAGTCTTCGCTCGGAACGAACGTGTCATTATGCACTTCAAAGGCAAGAACGGGCCATTTTCAGTCGTGCTTATCGGCGCGATGCTGGTTGCATCTATCGAAACACCGATTTCAGGACTTGTCACGCCGCCGGGGCGAGGCATAACGGAATGGAGCTATCATCGAGGGACACATCACAAATTTATCCAAGGCGATGAAATTGGACGTTTCCAATACGGGTCAACCGTGATCGTAGTAATACCAAAATCGAAAAAAGGATTTTCATCTGACATTTCACATGGATATACCGTGAAGTTGGGACAGTCACTCGGGCAGCTCTGAGGGCCGCCCGAATGTGCTAATTACTTCCCTGTTGGATTCTTCAGATACCGAAAGAAGTCCGACTCAGGATCGATAACTAATAGATCTTCTTTACCTGAAAATGAGTTTTTATATGCCTGTATCGATCGGTGGAATGAATAAAATTCCGGATCTTGATTAAAAGCATTGGCATAAATCTCAGCGGCAACGGCATCACCCTCCCCCCGAATCTGTTCCGCTTCGCGATATGCATTCGCTTCTATCACAGTCTTCTGTCGATCTGCGTCAGCCTCAATACCCTCAGCTAATTCCCGACCCCTCGAGCGATGGTCACGAGCCTCGCGCTCACGCTCCGTGCTCATCCTTGAATACACCGCGTTGGAAACTTCGGGCGGGAGATCGATCCCCTTAACTCGAACATCTAGGACATGGATTCCTAGCTCATTCAATGCGATATCGTCTAATTCCTTAGTGATCTCTGCCATCAAAGCATCGCGTTCTCCAGAAACCACTTCAAACACTGTCCGCTCACCAAACTTGTTACGTAATCCATTGTCAACCCGGGATGCAAGAAGACTATTTGCTGAAAACTCGTCACCACCGGTCGCAGTGTAATATCTGCCAGCATCCGCAACTTGCCATTTGACAAACGAATCAACAATTAACGCCTTTTTTTCAGCGGTGAGGTATCGCTGTGGACTGGAGTCCAAAGTAATCAAACGTGACTCGAATCGACGTACATCGTTCACCACTGGAATTTTGAAATGAAGGCCGGGTTGAATATCTGTAGAAACTACCTCGCCAAACTTGAGCAGGACTGCGCGCTCACGCTCGTTCACGACGTATAGCGAATTGGACACGACGGCGATAACGATTACTAAGCCGATCAAAATACTCAATTGACGTCCCGACATTAGCGAATACTCCCTCTTTGTGAATCATCAGTTTGACGCGAACGTATCTCCTGAATTACCTGGTCGGTCAATGACCGAATATCGCCCGGCGTCATGCCGCCTGTAACCTGTTGAACCGTTGATGAAGATGAACTACCGCGATTCTGATTTGCGATCGAGGGTGCTGCCTGACTCGCAATCCTGTCCAACGGCAGATACATTATGTTGGACCCAGAATCTACATCTACCATGACCTTAGACGAGCGCTGCATAACTTCCTGCACTGCATCAATATAGAGACGCTGGCGTGTGACTTCGGGAGCTTTTCGATACTCGGCAAGCAACTTCAAAAAGCGATCAGCCTCCCCTTGTGCTTGTGCAACAACCTGTTCACGATAAGCATTGGCCTCTTCGAGAACCCTCTGTGCACGGCCTCGAGCTTCAGGGATTACTCCATTTGAATAGGCTTCGGCTTGGTTCTTGAGCCGCTGCTCATCTTCTCGGGCCTTGATCACATCATCAAAAGCGCCCTGTACCTGACTTGGCGGCTGACTATTCTCTAAATTAACCTTAACAACCCTCAGCCCAGCGACATAATTATCGAGATATTCTTGCAGACGCAGCTGCACGTCGCCCCCGAGCGCCTCCCGGCCCTCAGATATGACCCCGGTCATCTCTGCTGATCCTACTACGTGACGGATAGCTGAGTCAGTGGCATGGGTGAGCGTTACTTCAGGCTGCCGAACATTTAGCAAAAAATCCCGGGGATTTGAGATCACATACTGGATCGCTAGGGTTACATCCACGATGTTCTCATCCTCAGTAAGCATCACCCCTTGGGACGTATGTGTACGAACCCGTGTTACGTTAATATTATTAACTTCATCAATTAATGGTGCATTCCAACGCAGGCCTGGTGTTTTAGTCTCTAGGAATTGACCAAAACGAAGGACTACAGCCCGCTCTTGCTCATCGACTTTGTAAAGGCCTAATGCGCCGTATGCAATCAAAACAATTAACGCGAGAACACCTGCCGTTTTACCTGAAAAATTAAATCC
>TARA_B100001093_G_scaffold200099_1_pt1 | contig 11461 bp, 6 predicted proteins | sample TARA_B100001093 | Tara Oceans TARA_B100001093 (sample SAMEA2623116) | marine metagenome | biome: marine biome (ENVO:00000447); feature: surface water layer (ENVO:00002042); material: "saline water (ENVO:00002010), including plankton (ENVO:xxxxxxxx)" | depth 5 m
GTGGCCTTCGACAGCCTCGACGTCGATGGGGGAAGGAAGGAAGTCGAGCACCGCGTCGAGCATGGGCTGGACACCCTTGTTCTTGAATGCCGTTCCCGTCAGGACCGGGGTGACGGAGGCGGCCAGGGTGGCGCGGCGGATTCCGTCCTTGATCTCCTGCTCGGAAAGCTCTTCGCCCTCGAGGTACTTCTCCATGACTGCGTCGTCATTCTCGGACAGCGTTTCCAGCAACTTCTCGCGCCACTCATCGGCCTTGGCCTGCATATCGGCGGGGATTTCCTCCACCGCGTAGTCCTCGCCCATGGCGGTTTCTCCACGCCAAGTCAGGGCGCGCATGCCGACCAGGTCGACCACGCCGATGAAGTCGGCTTCGTTGCCGATCGGCAGCTGCAATACGAGCGGGACTGCATTCAGGCGGGAGACGATCATGTCGACGCACATGTAGAAGTCGGCTCCGGTGCGGTCAAGCTTGTTGATGAAGCACATCCGCGGAACGCTGTAGCGGTCGGCCTGACGCCAGACCGTCTCCGACTGCGGTTCCACTCCGGCGACGCCATCGAAAACGGCGACCGCACCGTCGAGGACACGAAGCGAACGCTCCACCTCAACCGTGAAGTCCACGTGCCCTGGGGTGTCGATGATGTTGATCGTGTGGTCTTTCCACTGGCAGGTGGTGGCAGCCGAAGTAATCGTGATGCCGCGCTCCTGCTCTTGCTCCATCCAGTCCATCGTGGCCGCGCCATCGTGAACTTCACCGATCTTGTAGTTGATCCCCGTGTAATACAGGATCCGCTCGGTGGTTGTGGTCTTGCCAGCATCGATGTGCGCCATGATGCCGATGTTGCGGACCCTGGCGAGGTCGATACCTAGTGCGGTGGACACTATGAACTCCGTTGCTTTCTCAGGCCTTGTGGGCAATTACCAGCGATAGTGAGCGAAGGCCTTGTTGGACTCCGCCATCTTGTGTATGTCTTCGCGCTTCTTGACGCTGGCGCCCAGGCCGTTAGAAGCATCGAGGATTTCGTTCATGAGACGTTCCGTCATGGTCTTCTCGCGGCGCTGCCGGGAGAAAGCGATCAACCAGCGCATGGCCAGAGTGGTGCTGCGAACGGGCTTCACCTCTACCGGGACCTGGTAGGTGGCGCCGCCGACGCGACGTGAGCGCACCTCGAGAGTGGGACGAACGTTGTCGAGCGCTCGCTTGAGGGTTTGGACCGGGTCGGTGCCGGTCTTCTCGCGGCATCCTTCGAGTGCGCCGTAGACGACCGACTCGGCCTTGGAACGCTTGCCGTCGAGAAGCACCTTGTTGATGAGTTGGGTGACAACCGGCGATCCGTACACCGGATCGTTGACGATCGGCCGCTTACCCGCGGGACCTTTGCGCGGCATTAGCCCTTCTCCTTCTTCGCGCCATAGTGGGACCGGGCTTGCTTGCGGTTCTTCACGCCCTGGGTGTCGAGGGCGCCCCGGACCACCTTGTAGCGGACACCGGGAAGATCACGGACTCGACCTCCGCGGACCAGGACGATGGAGTGTTCTTGCAGGTTGTGCCCGACACCGGGGATGTACGCGGTGATTTCGATACCCGAGGTGAGGCGGACGCGGGCGACCTTGCGGAGAGCGGAGTTTGGCTTCTTCGGTGTCGTCGTGTAGACGCGCGTGCACACGCCGCGACGCTGCGGACTGCCCTTCAGGGCAGGTGCCTTGGTCTTGGAGACCTTGTCCTGGCGGCCCTTGCGGACCAGCTGCTGGATGGTGGGCACGTGGCGCCTCTCCTACCTCTTCGTTCCTTGTTTTGCCTCCTGCGAGTCCGACCCACGCGGTCGGGTGTGTCGCGCCTTGTGGACGCAGGACAAAACCGACTCATCGTGGTTGGATCCCGTCTCCCGAGCTACCGCCCAGGGAGCCTGCGCACCTCTTCAAGGGGAAGCAGCACGCAGCAGGATGTGCCCGGGGCCGGGCACGGGGAGAAACAGTACCCGGGGGTGGATTTCCCGTCAAAACCGGGGTCCCCTACCCCCTCTTTCCACTTAGCGCGCCGTCTCCGCTCCGGCGGGGTGAGGGTCTGAGGCCCGGGTCTCGTTCCCGGATCCTGGCATCCGTCAGGACGTGTTGATGGCCCCGGTGATCAGGGCGATGACGAGGATGAAGATCCAGATGATCGTCACCGCCGCCCAGAATCCGATATTGATCCAGGCGACGATTTTCGCGGATGTGACAAGGCCGGTTCCGGTCACCCAGCCGTTGCTGGCGAGGATCTCCCGGCGGGCCTTGCTGGCGAAGACCAGAGCGATGATCGCTGGGATGATCGGGCAGAACACCCACGACACGATCGACAGCACGAGCCCGGCGACCGCGTTGTTCGAGGTCTTTGGCGCCGGCCCGTACGCCGGCGGCGGCTGGTAGGGCGGGTACGGCGGGTACTCAGGTTGGCTCGGCTGGACCGAGTATCCAGGATCACCAGCGGAACCGGTCTCGCCCGGTCCAGACGGCGACGATGGCCACTGGGGAGTTGCCGCCGGGAGTCCTTGTTCATCTCCGGAACTCGATGAATCTGGAATGGGCTGTTCGTTGGGATTGTCGCTACCGGACTCAGGAGGCTGGGTCATGACTCAAGCATGACATGGAAAGTCCCCGGTTGGCATGGGCAACGTTTGAATAGGGAAGAAATCGGACCGGCAACAATGTCTCCATGACGCGTTGGCCGGCCGCACTCCTGTTCGACATGGACGGGACCTTGATCGAGTCCCATGCGAATGTCGACCGTGCGTGGGCCACGTGGGCGACTATGTACGGTCTCGACCCAGAGCCGGTACTGGCTGAGGTCCATGGCTTGCCCGCAGACGTCACCGTTGCACGGTGGTTTCCGGACGCATCACCCGACGACGTCACCTCGTTGGCGGCCGAGCAACTTCGCCTGCAGTACGACGATGTGGAGGGCATTGAGCCCAGGGAGGGAGTACGTGATCTTCTTGCCTTCCTCGACGTGCAGTCGTGGCCGTGGGCCATCTACACCAGCGCCGACGCCGAATTGGCTCGCGTCCGTCTCGCGGCCGCCGGCGTGAAGCCGCCGGTTCTCGTCACCCGCGACCAGGTCGCCGACGGCAAACCGGCCCCTGACGGTTACCTGCGCGCCGCGGATTTGCTCGACATCCCGGCCGACGGTTGCATCGTCATCGAGGACACCGACGTGGGTATCGCTGCGGGCCACGCCGCGGGCATGAGCACAATCGGGGTGCGAGGAGCCTTTGGCGATCTTCCCGTTCGCTCTATCAGCGAACTGCACCGGTGGCTAAACGCCAGCAACTAACCCGCAGGAGATGCTCCGAGGAGACTTAGTATCCGCGGAAGTTGAATTCCTCGAGCGGAACAGCAGCTCCACCCGTGGTTCCGAACGCGGCGTAGTCCATCTCGTCGTAGCCGGTGAAGGTCGCGTACATCGCCGCCTTCGCTTCTTCGGTCGGCTCGACCCGGATGTTGCGGTACTGCGGCATGCCCGTCCCCGCGGGGATCAGCTTTCCCAGAATGACGTTTTCCTTCAGGCCGAGCAGCGAATCGGATCGCGCGTGGATCGCGGCATCCGTTAGCACGCGGGTCGTCTCCTGGAAGGAAGCGGCCGACAACCACGACTCTGTCGCGAGGCTGGCCTTGGTGATCCCCATCAACTCGGGACGTCCCGAAGCAGGCGTTCCGCCTTCCGCCACGACACGGCGGTTTTGCGCCTCAAAGACACTCCGCTCGACGAGTTCTCCAGCAAGGAAAGGCGCGTCCGCAGAATCGATGATCGTGATCCGCTTCAGCATCTGGCGCACGATGACCTCGATGTGCTTGTCGTGGATGGACACGCCCTGCGAGCGATACACCTCCTGGACCTGGTCCACGAGGTGCCACTGCACCTGCCGAGGGCCGAGGATGCGCAGCACCTGCTTGGGGTCGACAGCTCCCACCGTCAACTGTTCGCCAACCTCAACGTGGGCGCCATCCTCGGTCAGCAGACGCGCACGCTTGCTGACCTGCTGGGCAACTTCCTCAGCGCCGTCATCGGGGACGACGATGATCTTGCGCGCCTTCTCGGTGTCCTCGATTCGAACCCGTCCGCTGACTTCGGCGATCGGCGCCACACCCTTGGGCGTGCGAGCCTCGAAGAGTTCGACCACGCGGGGAAGGCCGTGCGTGATGTCCTCACCCGCGACACCACCAGTATGGAAGGTACGCATAGTCAGCTGGGTTCCCGGCTCGCCAATGGACTGCGCCGCGATGATGCCGACTGCTTCACCGACGTCCACCAACTTGCCGGTCGCCATCGACAATCCATAGCACATCGCGCAGGTTCCGACCGAGCTCTCGCAGTTGAGTACGGTGCGAACCCGGATGGTCTCAGCGCCACTAGCGACGAGAGCTTCGAGGCGAGGCACGTCGAGCTGCTCCCCCGCGTTTCCCACAATGGTTCCGTCAACCTCCACGTCACGCGCGAGAACTCGCGTGGCGGCAGACGTGTCAAGGTTGTCCACGGGTCGCAGGACTCCGTCGACCTTCTCGCCGATGACGATCTCGCTACCCCGCTCGGTGCCGCAGTCCACCTCGCGAACGATGACGTCCTGAGAAACGTCCACGAGACGGCGTGTCAGGTATCCCGAGTCCGCGGTACGCAAAGCAGTGTCGGCGAGACCCTTGCGGGCACCGTGTGTGGAGATGAAGTACTCCAAGACGGACAGTCCTTCGCGGAAATTGGACTTAATCGGGCGGGGAATGATCTCGCCCTTCGGGTTGGCCACGAGTCCGCGCATTCCGGCGATCTGTCGAACCTGCATGTAGTTACCACGCGCCCCGGAGTCCACCATCATGTGGACGGGGTTCGTCTCGGGGAAGTTCTCCTGCATGGCGCGGGCAACTTCGTCGGTCGCCCGGGTCCAGATCTCGATCAGCTCCTGGCGGCGCTCAGAGTCGGTGATTAGGCCGCGCTCGTACTGCTGCTGCACCTTGCTTGCCTTTTCCTCCGCCGAAGCGAGAAGCTCGGCCTTGACAGGAGGAGCGACGACGTCGGAAAAGGAGATCGTGACACCAGAGCGAGTCGCCCAACGGAACCCAAGCGCCTTGAGCTCATCGAGGGTCTCGGCGACCTCCACCTTGGAGTACCGCTCGGCGAGTCGGTTGACCGTGGCGCCCAGGAGCTTCTTGTCCACTTGGTCGTTCACAAAGGGGTAGTCCGCCGGGAGTGCCTCGTTGAGCAGGGCCCGCCCGAGGGTAGTGATGAGGGTGAAGGGCTGTCCGGCTTCCCAGCCTTCGGGGACCGGCCACCCGTGCGGCGGCTCGGTGTTCTCAATCCTGATCTTGACGCGTGCCTGCAGATCCAGCGCGCCCGCGTCGAAGGCCATCAACGCTTCGGCGACGCTCGCGTACGAGGGGAGCTCTTCATCCTTCGTCGAGGCATTCGCTCCGCTCTGGGTCGTCAGGAAGTAGATGCCCAGCACCATGTCCTGGGTCGGCGTGGCGATCGGTCGCCCGTTCGCCGGAGACAGGATGTTGTTCGTGGACAGCATGAGAAGGCGAGCCTCGGCCTGGGCTTCTGCCGACAGCGGGAGGTGAACTGCCATCTGGTCGCCGTCGAAGTCCGCGTTGAACGCGGTGCAGACCAGCGGATGAATCTGGATGGCCTTACCCTCGATCAGTTGCGGCTCGAAAGCCTGGATTCCTAAACGGTGCAACGTTGGCGCACGGTTCAACAGCACCGGATGCTCGGCGATGACCTCTTCCAAGACATCCCACACGATCGAACGAGACCGTTCGACCATGCGCTTCGCGCTCTTGATGTTCTGTGCGTGGTTGAGGTCGACAAGACGCTTCATGACGAACGGCTTAAAGAGCTCAAGTGCCATCTGCTTGGGCAGACCGCATTGGTGAAGCTTCAACTGCGGCCCAACGACGATGACAGATCGGCCTGAGTAGTCGACGCGCTTACCGAGCAGGTTCTGGCGGAATCGACCCTGCTTGCCCTTGAGCATGTCGGACAGCGACTTCAGGGCACGATTACCCGGACCCGTCACCGGACGGCCGCGACGGCCGTTGTCGAACAGCGCATCCACGGACTCCTGCAACATGCGCTTCTCGTTGTTGACGATGATCTCCGGCGCGCCGAGATCCAACAGCCTTTTCAACCGGTTGTTGCGGTTAATTACCCGACGGTAGAGATCGTTCAGGTCCGACGTCGCGAATCGACCGCCGTCAAGTTGAACCATCGGGCGCAGATCCGGAGGGATTACCGGCACGGCGTCGAGAACCATGCCGCGGGGCGAATTGGTCGTGTTCAAGAACGCGGCAACGACTTTCAGGCGCTTGAGCGCACGGGTCTTCTTTTGACCTTTGCCGTTCGTGACGATCTCCTTCAGCGCAGCCGCTTCACCGGCAAGGTCGAAGGAATCAAGACGCTTTTGAATTGCCTCGGCACCCATGCCGCCGTCGAACCAGCGTCCATAGCGATCACGCATCTCCCGGAATAACATCTCGTCACCCTCGAGGTCCTGGACCTTTAGGGTGCGGAAACGATCGAAGATCCGATCTAGGCGATCAATCTCCTGATCGGCTCGCCGGCGGGTGGCCGCCATCTCCCGCTCGCCGGATTCGCGCACCTTGCGGCGGACATCTGACTTGGCACCCTCTGCTTCGAGTTCGGCGAGGTCGGCTTCCAACTTCTGCTGCCGAGCCTCGACGTCGGAGTCCCGACGTGAGGCGATCTGCTTCTTTTCGACACCCAACTGCTTCTCGAGATTCGGCAGCGCCTCGTGACGCCCCTCGTCGTCCACCCAGGTGATCATGTAAGCGGCGAAGTAGATGACCTTCTCCAAGTCCTTCGGGGCGAGGTCCAGGAGGTAGCCCAGGCGACTCGGGACACCCTTGAAGTACCAGATGTGAGTGACCGGAGCAGCAAGTTCGACGTGTCCCATGCGCTCACGACGGACCTTGGCGCGCGTCACTTCAACGCCGCAACGCTCGCAGATGATGCCCTTGAAGCGCACCCGCTTGTACTTCCCGCAGTAGCACTCCCAGTCCCGCGTGGGCCCGAAGATCTTCTCGCAGAACAGGCCGTCCTTTTCCGGCTTCAGTGTTCGGTAGTTGATGGTCTCCGGCTTCTTGACCTCGCCGTGGGACCAGGTGCGAATGTCATCCGCCGTTGCGAGGCCGATACGCAGATCATCGAAGAAGTTGACGTCAAGCACGTGGATTTCCTTCGTTAGTTTCCGGTCGTCAATGTGTTGTCGCGTCTAGAGTTCTTCGACGCTGCTGGGCTCGCGGCGGGAGAGGTCGATGCCGAGTTCCTCCGCCGCACGGAAGACGTCGTCGTCGCTGTCCTTCATCTCGATGGCGACACCATCGCTCGAGAGAACCTCGACGTTCAGGCACAAGGACTGCATTTCCTTGACCAGCACCTTGAACGATTCGGGGATGCCGGGCTCGGGAATGTTTTCGCCCTTGACGATCGCCTCGTAGAGCTTGACTCGACCCAAGACGTCGTCAGACTTGATGGTGAGCAGTTCCTGAAGAGCGTATGCAGCGCCGTAAGCCTCGAGCGCCCACACCTCCATCTCACCGAAGCGTTGGCCCCCGAACTGGGCCTTACCTCCGAGCGGTTGCTGCGTGATCATCGAGTAGGGCCCGGTGGATCGTGCGTGAATCTTGTCATCTACCAGGTGCAGCAACTTCAGAATATAGATGTAGCCAACAGCGATCTCCCCCGGGATTGGCTCTCCGGATCGACCGTCGAACAAGCTGGCCTTCCCGTTGGCGTTCACTAGGTGCAGGCCATCCGCTGTCGGACGCGTCGACTCCAAGATCGTGGACAGTTCGTCCTCGCGCGCCCCGTCGAAGACCGGGGTGGCGATGCGCGATCGTGGTTCCACGGACTGGACTTCCTTGGGCAGCTTCACCACCCGTGGATCGGACGCGTCGACTTCCCATCCGGCGGCGGCCGCCCAACCGAGGTGCGTCTCCAGAACTTGGCCGACGTTCATGCGGCCGGGCACACCGAGCGGGTTGAGCACAATGTCGACCGGCGTTCCGTCGTTCATGAACGGCATGTCTTCGACGGGCAGGATCTTGGCGATGACACCCTTGTTGCCATGACGGCCGGCGAGTTTGTCGCCTTCGGTGATCTTCCGCTTTTGCGCGATGTACACCCGCACGAGGCGATTCACACCCGGCGGGAGTTCGTCGCCTTCATCGATGTCGAAGACGCGAACGCCGATAATCTTCCCGGACTCACCGTGCGGCACCTTCAGTGATGTGTCACGAACCTCGCGGGCCTTCTCGCCGAAGATCGCCCGGAGCAGCCGCTCCTCCGGGGTCAGTTCAGTCTCACCCTTCGGCGTCACCTTGCCGACGAGTATGTCGCCGGGGAGAACGTCGGCGCCGATGCGAATGATGCCGCGCTCGTCGAGGTCGGCGAGGACCTCTTCGGACACATTCGGGATGTCTCTAGTGATTTCCTCCGGTCCGAGCTTGGTGTCCCGGGCATCGATTTCTTGCTCTTCGATGTGAATGCTGGAGAGCACATCGTCTTGCACGAGTCGCTGGGAAAGGATGATGGCGTCTTCGTAGTTGTGGCCTTCCCACGACATGAAGGCAACCAGCAGGTTCTTGCCGAGGGCGAGTTCACCTTGATCGGTGGACGGTCCGTCCGCCAGTACCTGGCCCACCTCGATGCGCTGACCCTCCGTCACGATCGGGCGCTGGTTGATTGATGTTCCCTGGTTGGAGCGCGTGAACTTGTCCAGCGCGTACGTCGTGTACTCGCCGTCGTCTTCCGCCACGGTGATCAGTTCCGAGGAGACCTCGGTGACCGCGCCGGCCTTGGTTGCCAGAACCATGTCGCCCGCGTCGTAGGCGGCCCGGAATTCCATTCCGGTGCCGACAAGCGGAGCCTCGGCTCTCAGGAGCGGCACAGCCTGGCGCTGCATGTTCGAGCCCATCAGCGCGCGGTTGGCGTCATCGTGCTCAAGGAAAGGAATCATTGCGGTGGCCACGGACCACAACTGGCGCGGCGAAACGTCCATGTAGTCGACGTCGTTGGGCTTCACGTACTCAACTTCGCCACCCTTAATTCGAACAAGGACGCGATCCTCAGACATCGCGCCAGTGTCCTTCAGCGGCGTATTCGCCTGTGCGATGACGAAACGGTCCTCCTCATCGGCGGTGAGGTAGTCGACCTGGTCACTCACCTTGCCGTTCACGACCTTGCGGTAGGGAGTCTCGACGAAACCGAAGGCGTTGATGCGACCGTAGGTGGCCAGTGAGCCGATAAGGCCAATATTCGGGCCTTCGGGCGTCTCGATCGGACACATGCGCCCGTAGTGGGATGGGTGAACGTCGCGAACTTCGAACCCGGCGCGCTCGCGTGAGAGGCCACCAGGCCCCAACGCAGAAAGCCGGCGCTTGTGCGTCAACCCCGCCAACGGGTTCGTCTGGTCCATGAACTGCGAGAGCTGGCTGGTGCCGAAGAACTCCTTGATGGCCGCGACAACGGGGCGGATATTGATCAACGTCTGCGGCGTGATGGCTTCGACGTCCTGTGTGGTCATACGCTCGCGAACGACTCGCTCCATTCGGGATAGGCCCGTACGGATTTGATTTTGGATCAACTCGCCAACGGTGCGAAGACGACGATTGCCGAAGTGGTCAATATCGTCGGTCTCGACGACGACTTCACCGCGCGGCCCTTCAATGGTCGGCATGTCTGCGTGCAGACGCAGGATGTATTCGATCGTCGCGAGGACGTCATCGAGGGTCAGGACGCTCTGATCCAGCGGAAGGTTGAGACCGAGCTTCCGGTTGACTTTGTATCGACCGACCTTCGCGAGGTCGTACCTCTTACTGTTGAAATAGAAGTTATCGATCAGGTTGCGTGCATTCTCCAACGTGGGCGGCTCACCTGGACGCAACTTGCGATAGATGTCCAGTAGCGCATCGTCCTGGCTGTCTATCGTGTCCTTCTCCAGCGTTGCCATGAAAATCTCGTACTGGCCGAAGCGTTCCCGGATCTCTTCGGTGGTCATGCCTAATGCCTTCAGCAACACAGACACGGGCTGCTTACGCTTACGGTCGACGCGAACGGCAACGAGATCCTTCTTGTCGATCTCGAACTCGAGCCACGCTCCGCGGCTGGGAATGATCTTGGCCGTGAAGACGTCCTTGTCCGTCGTCTTGTCGATGGAGCGCTCGAAGTACGCCCCGGGGGAGCGCACGAGCTGCGAGACAACGACGCGCTCTGTGCCGTTGATGACAAACGTTCCCTTATCCGTCATCAGAGGGAAGTCGCCCATGAAGACCGTCTGCGACTTGATCTCACCGGTTTCGTTGTTCATGAACTCGGCGGTCACGAACAGCGGCGCGGAGTAGGTGAAATCCTTGTCCTTGCACTGCTCGACGGTGTACTTCGAAGGCTCGAAACGATGATCGCGGAAGGACAGCGACATCATTCCGGCTAGATCCTCGATGGGGCTGATCTCCTCGAAGATCTCGGAGAGGCCGGACATTTGAGGAATCTCAGTATTGCCGGCGGCGATCTCCGCCGCGATCTTCGCCCGCCAATCCTCACGACCTAGAAGCCAGTCGAAGCTGGCTTTCTGCAGTGCGAGTAGATCAGGAACCGCGAGGGGCTCGCGGATTTTCGCGAACGAGTGACGGGCTAAGCCCGGGGACAAAGGGGTGCTGACCGAAGTCTTTGCTGCCAAGACGTTTCCTTCCGGGGCGCTGCTGCGTCGTCCGCGCCGACCCCGAGCACGTCTGGATGTCCCGGCCTGTCAAATTCACACGCGAGTGCGAACGATCAGCCGGAGTCCGGGAGTAGTGAGGGCAGCGCGAAGTAGCAGCATACCCACGGGGCACGCCGCTGTCTAACCCGGGGAAACCCCGACGGTCCCTCGACCGGATCGGTCCCTGATGAGGGGTGACAGCGAACCGCTCCCCTGCGGGCCCCGACTCGATCCTCGTCCCGACGGATCCGCACCGGGTGTGTGCGTGCATAGATCGTGGCCCGGTATCGGCAAAAGGTCAAGCAGGCAAGGGGCAGGTGAGGGGATTTGTGTCCTGGCCGTGACTGAATTCGCTTAAATCCGGACATACAACGGGGGGCCGAGTTGTCCTCGGCCCCCCGTTGAGGGATTGGTGCTGGAGAGATCTACGCGAGGGAAACCGTCGCGCCGGCGCCTTCAAGGGCGGCCTTCGCCTCTTCGGCCTTCTCCTTGTTGACCTTCTCCAAGATGGGCTTCGGAGCGCTTTCCACGAGGTCCTTGGCCTCCTTGAGTCCGAGGCTGGTGAGTCCGCGGACCTCCTTGATGACGGCGATCTTGTTCCCGCCATCGGCTTCGAGGATGACGTCGAACTCGTCTTTCTCCTCCGCGGCGGCCGCTCCAGCGTCTCCTCCGCCGGCCGCGGGGGCCGCGGCTGCAGCAACCGCTACCGGAGCGGC
>TARA_B100001093_G_scaffold245890_1_pt1 | contig 11461 bp, 11 predicted proteins | sample TARA_B100001093 | Tara Oceans TARA_B100001093 (sample SAMEA2623116) | marine metagenome | biome: marine biome (ENVO:00000447); feature: surface water layer (ENVO:00002042); material: "saline water (ENVO:00002010), including plankton (ENVO:xxxxxxxx)" | depth 5 m
CCAACACCTGATGGTCCAAGGAAAATAAAAGATCCAGATGGTCTTTTCGGATCTTTTAATCCAGATCTGGTTCTTCTTATTGCTTTTGAGACAGCATTTATAGCTTCATTTTGACCAACTATTCTCTTATGGAGTTCATTTTCCATTTCAAGTAATCTAGCCGTTTCTTCTTGGGTGAGTCTGTGAACAGGTATTCCAGTCCATTGTGCAAGAACTTCAGCGATTTCTTCTTCATCAATTACCATTTCTATATCTGTAGAAGATACTCCTTCAAGCGAATCAATTTCTTCTAGTAAAATTTTTTCCTGATCTCGAATTTGAGCAGCTTTTTCGAAAAGCTGTGACTGAACTGCATCAATTTTTTGCTCTCTATAATTTTTTAATTTATCTGACAATTCTTGTTTTTCCGGGTCTAAAGGTTTTTTATAAACTCTCATTCGACTGCCAGCTTCATCTATCAAGTCAATGGCTTTATCTGGTAGGAATCTATCTGAAATGTAGCGATCAGCCATATTTACAGCAGAAGCAATTGCTTGATCTGTATATCTTACTCCGTGGTGTACTTCGTACCTATCCTTAAGTCCACCAAGTATTTCAATTGCATCAGGCAAATTAGGCTCATCAACTTTTACTGACTGAAAACGTCTCTCTAATGCGGCATCTTTCTCAAAATGCTTTCTAAATTCTTCAAGTGTTGTCGCTCCAACTGTTTGTAGTTCACCTCTAGCTAACATTGGTTTCAGAATTGAGGCTGCATCAATAGCTCCTTCAGCAGCTCCTGCCCCAACTAAAGTATGAATTTCATCAATGAAAAGAACTATATCGCCTCGTGTTTTAATTTCTTTTAGAACTTTTTTAAGTCTCTCTTCAAAGTCACCTCGATATCTTGAACCAGCAACTAGTGATGACAGGTCTAGGGTATAAATTTGTTTTCCTTGAAGGGTTACTGGAATATCTCCTGATACAATTTTTTGGGCTAAACCTTCAACTATTGCGGTTTTACCTACGCCAGGTTCTCCAATCAATACTGGGTTGTTTTTTGTTCTACGAGATAATATTTGCATAACACGCTCAATCTCTGTTGATCTGCCGATGACAGGATCTAATTTACCTTCTTTAGCCATTCTTGTAAGGTTTCTTCCGAATTGATCTAATATTGCCGAACCAGTACCTGAGCCTGATCGTTCACGTCCACCAGTTGATGCAGATTGTGTTTTTTTGCCTTCTCCAGAAGAAGAAATTAACTTTATAACTGTCTGTCTAACCTGTGAAAGCTCTGCGCCTAATTTTTTAAGTACTTGTGCGGCGACTCCTTCACCCTCTCGAATAAGTCCTAATAAAATATGTTCCGTGCCGATATAGTTGTGTCCAAGTTGAAGCGCTTCTCTCAGGGATAGCTCTAGTACTTTTTTCGCTCTAGGTGTAAAGGGAATATGTCCACTGGGTGATTGCTGTCCTTCACCAATGATTTCTACTACCTCTGATCTGACTGAGTCTATGTTGATGCTCAATTCTTCAAGTGCTTTTGCTGCGTGACCTTCACCCTCTTGGATAAGTCCTAATAAAATATGTTCCGTGCCAATATAATTGTGGTTAAGCCTTCTAGCCTCTTCTTGAGCAAGGACAACAACCCTACGGGCTCTATCTGTAAATCTTTCAAACATACTTATATATTAATAAGTCTCTGTTTATACGCCTAAACGAAAATTACATGTATTTATTAAATTAACTTAATCTATGTTTATGGATTCAAATGATCTAACAAACATAATACCTATACCAAGTTTATGGGACAATTTGGAAAAGCTTGAAAAGCGCTTGTTTGAAGTTACTGTTTCTGAAGATACTTACCTCACAGAAATATCTCAATATCTTATGGAAGCTGGAGGTAAAAGATTTAGGCCAATAATTTCACTTTTAGCAGGTGAGTTAGGCACTGAAAATAAAGATAAAGTCATCGACGCAGGTATTTCTGTAGAGTTAATTCATCTCGGAAGTTTATACCATGATGATGTAATTGACGAAGCTACAACACGCCGAGGAGTTGAAAGTACTAATCGTAAATGGAATGCAACTTTAGCTATATTGGCAGGCGATTACCTTCTTGCTAGATCCTCTGAGCTTGCGGCAGACAACTTGGGGCTCGAATCTGTAAAACTACTCGCATCAACATACGCAGAACTAGTTGTTGGGCAGACCAAAGAAGTTCAGTTTTCTTTTGATACAAAACATGGAACAGATGACTACTTGGAAGTTATCGGCGGCAAAACAGCAAGTTTGATTAGAACTAGTGCAAAACTTGGAGCGATGGCATCAAATAGTTCACCTGACTTAATAGAGTCAATTAGTTCATGGGCTTGGCACAGTGGAATTATTTTTCAAATAACTGATGATATCTTAGATCTAAATTCTGACACCGAAACATTAGGAAAGCCAGCAGGTAACGATATTCTTGAAGGCACCTATACCCTGCCTGTTCTCCTTGCTCTTGAAAAAGATCGAATCAAAATTGAAGATATATTACATCAGGTTAAGAATTCTGAAATAGAACTTGTTGAAGTTCTACGGGAATTTAATAACGATGAAATAGTTGAAGAATCTAATAAATTTGTAAATCATCATTTTAAACAGAGCAATGAGGCAATAAAAAATATAGAAGATAAGAAAATTTCTAATATTTTAAATAATATAAACGAATACCTTCTTCAAAGAAGTAATTAATTTTCAGGTTTTAGCTGTGGAAAAGCTACAACTTCCCTTATAGATGTATTTCCTGTAAGCATCATTATAAATCTATCTATTCCAAATCCTAGGCCACCTGTAGGAGGCAATGCATGTTCTAGTGCTTCTATATAGTCCATGTCTTCAACGTGTGCCTCTTCGTCGCCTGATTCTTTTTTCATTGCTTGAGCTTTTAATCTCGATTCCTGTTCAACAGGGTCTATTAATTCAGAAAATCCATTTGCAAGCTCACTTCCAAAAGCAAAGAGCTCGAATCTTTCAGTAATATTTTTGTTATTTTTGTTGTTTCTTGCAAAAGGAGAGACTTCCACTGGATAGTCTGTGACGAAAGTTGGATTTACTATTTTTTCTTCTACGAACCTCTCAAAAAGATTATAAACAAGAAGACCCGTAGTATTTATTTCCTTATCAACTTCTATGTCTTTTTTGCCAAGTTCTTCTAAGACTTCATTGAAGTTACTATCGAATTCAACTTTCACGCCAACTTCTTCAGAAACTAAATCAAACATTGATACCTTGCTCCATGGAAATGAAAAATCTCCATTTTTTTCATCGAAAGAAATATTGTGACTCAAGTCAAGATTCTTAAACACCGCTGAACACATATTCTCAACCATTTCAATGACGCCATTGACATTTGTGAAGGCTTCGTAGCTCTCCATCATTGTGAATTCTTGTAAATGTGTCTGGTCTATGCCTTCATTTCTAAAAACTTTTCCTAATTCAAATACTTTCTCAAAACCTCCAACTATCATTCTTTTCAAATATAACTCTGGAGCAATTCTCAAGTACATATCAACATCAAGTGCATTGTGATGAGTTATAAATGGTTTAGCAATTGCCCCTCCAGCCTTGGGCTGCAATGTAGGGGTTTCTACTTCAATAAAATCTTCACCATGCATGAATTGTCTGATGATATTAATAACTCTCGATCGAATTTCTAAGGTCTTTTTTGCATCTGGATTAACAATAAAGTCTAAGTACCTCTGACGAAACCTTGTTTCCTTGTCTTTTAATCCATGCCATTTTTCAGGAAGTGTTCTTAGTGACTTTGATAAAATTGTGCTCGAGGACACTTTTATTGAAAGCTGACCTTTTTTAGTCTTCATAATCTCACCTTTAACTCCTATCATGTCGCCGGAGTCATATTTTGTGAATAAGATATTCTCATGCTCAGATAAAGTTTTTGCATCAACAAGAAGTTGTATCTTTCCAGAATTATCAATCAGGTCAAAAAATGATAGCTTCCCAAAAGACCGTCCGTTTAAAATGCGGCCACGAATCTGTACTTCTATTCCAGAATGCTCTGCTTCTTGTAAATCGCTATGTTTATCAATAACGTCAGCAATGTTTGAAGTAGCAATAAATTCAGTTGGAAAGGCGTCATTATAGTTTTCTAGAAAGAATTGAATTTTTTCAGTTCTAAGGTCGTATATTTCTTTTTCTGATTTGGAAAAATTACTCACTTATATATCTTAATTATTTAAATTATATATTTCTTCAAGTCCATCTAGAGTTAGATTTTTTTCAAATGAAGTATTTATATTTAAAACTGGTTGAATTAAAGGTCCCAACCCTCCGGTTATAACAACGCCCGGGGAAAGTTGAGATTCCAATACTATTTTTTCTAACATTGAATCAATCATTGAGGCATGTCCCAAAACCAATCCACTCTGAATGGCCTCATAGGTATTTTTTCCTATGGCTTTACTTGGCTCTTTTAGCTCTACAGATTTCAATGAAGAAGTTCTTGAAATTAAGGCATCGAGGCTTATTTTTATTCCTGGAGCTATTGATCCTCCCAGGTACTCTTTATTCTGATTTACAATATCAAAAGTTGTAGCTGTTCCTAAATCAACGATTACTACTTCTTTGTTTATTTTTTTATACCCGCCAACGGAATTTGCAATTCTGTCAGGACCAAGTTCCTTTGGGTTGTCGATATTAACTTTCAATCCAGTTTTAATGCCGGGTCCTACAACCAAAACTTCTTTGGATGAAAATTTATTTATTGCTGACACAACACTATCTGTTATTTGGGGTACAACAGAACACACTATTGCCCCATGAATAAGATCATTGTCCTCTCTTGTAAGATCAATAGTCGTCTTAAACATCATTAGTAATTCGTCCGAAGTAATTGTCTTTCTTGTTGTATAGCGATAACTGTCCCAATTTTTTGAGTTTCCAACTCCGACAGTCGTTTCACTGTTGCCAATATCTATGGCTATGATTTTATTCATTTACTCCTCTTTTCTAAAATCGATGTTATCTATTAACCTAATGCCTTCTACGTACCCAGCAATAATAATTATAAAATCCTTAGTACTGTCATTGACAGTATCGAAAGAGTCTTTGTCTAATATTTCAAGATAATCGATATTAAGCTGACTATTTTTGTTGGCTTCTAATGTTTTCTTAATAGAGGTTTTTATGGCCCTCGTTTCAATAAATGTTTGTTTTAAAATATCTAAGTGCGTTTTTAGTCCAGAAGCTATCACCCGGCCACTATCGCTTAAAAGTAGGTTTCTACTGCTGAGTGCTAAACCATTTTTGTCTCTGATTATCTCACCATCAAATATTTCAATATTTTTATTAGAACGTCTTAGATGATCTTTTATTAGAAATAATTGTTGTGCGTCTTTTTTTCCAAAAATTGCTTTTTGAGGTTTCACTAATTCGAATAGCCTATTTACGACAGTCAAAACTCCATCAAAATGTCCTGGTCTCGACTGACCTTCATATTTTTTTCCAATATTTCCAGAACTTATAATATTTACAAAATTATTGTCATATATATAATTCTCATCAGGTGTAAAAAGATAATCTACACCAAGTTCTCCTAAACTCTGAGAATCTTTTTGAAGAGTTCTTGGATATTTTTTATAGTCATTTATATCATTGAACTGTTTTGGGTTAACAAAAATAGAAACAATAATTTTTGAGTTTGAAGTTTTTGCCTTTTCTATTAATGAAAAATGTCCTCTATGTAGAGATCCCATTGTTGGAACAAAGAAAAGATTTTCTTCATGCATTTCATTTGTAATTTTTTTTACAGTTTTCATATTTATCGTGCCCTTATTGGTGCCCGTAATTATTTGTAGTTAAGTTTACCTTTTTTTACTACATTTTGATCATTAATATTAAATTCTGAAATATCAAATTCTTCTACTATTTCACAAAGTGGCTCAATAACAAAAAGTCTTTCCCTCCATGCATAGTGAGGAATTGTTAATAAATTAGTTGAAATATTCTCTCCACGAAAAAATATAATATCTATATCTATTATTCTTGGTCCATATCTAATAATTTTTTTTCTTCCAAGGTTAATTTCTATTGTTTTAATCTCATCTAATAGGTTATTAGCATTTTTTGTATATTCTATCTCAATAGCTATGTTGTAAAAATTAGCCTGATTTTTCATTAATAAGGCTTCTGTTTCATAAATAGAAGAAACACTCTTTATTTGAGCTATGCTTGCTAACTCTAAAAGTGCTAAAGATAAGTTTGTTTCTCGATCTCCAATATTAGATCCTAGAGATAGGATAATTCCCTTATAGTTAACCACTATAGGTAACGCTGATATTTTGACTCTTTGTACTCAATGCTGTATTCGGCTTATGGACTGTAATGATTAATCGATTAATCTTAGGGCTCTCTAATTGGCTATGCAGATGCTGTGCAAGGGTTTCAATCAAGTTGAAAGATGATGAACTAACTAAATGTTCAACTTTTTCAACATATTCCTCATAGTCAATTGTTGAATCGATAGAGTCGTTAACAACTATGTCAGAATTTAAATTAATTTGTAAGTCTATGAGAAAGAGTTGCTCTTCTTTTTTTTCAAAGTCATATACCCCATGTTTACCAAAGGTTTTGATTCCATCAATTTTTATGTCAAAAGACATTTTTAAGGGCTTGGAATTAAAGCAATTGCTCTTGGAGATAGGGGTTTGCCTAATATTCTCTCAAGAATAGTTCGTGCGAAAATAGGGTCGTCCAAAAGTTTGGAATAGATTAAGTAACCCGCCAAAATGCCAGGTACTTCTTCATCAAGATACTCTCTATGTATTAGGAGCTTTCGTTCTTTGTCAGATAGTGCTTCCTTTATGGCTTCAAAGATAACAGTAATAGACTCTATATGGGGATTTTCTGCTAATGGGAAATGATAGGTTCTAAATCCGACTTCCTGATAATTAGTTAAGTTGAAGTCAGTTTCAAGTAGTGAAAAGATTGAGTTGATGCCGTTACTCTTAAGCCACTGAACTTCTTCTTCTCTTCTAATTTTTCTTGAGGTAAGGCCCCCACCACCTATGCATTCGGATACAGCTAACTTTCCTTCAATGATCCAGTGAAAATCATTAGGTTTTAATCCTGCCATTTATTGCCTTTCCTAAGTGTTAGACAATAGTAGCTTAGCAAATTTTTTAATCTACAAGGTGTAATCTAACGAGAGAAACTCCTGCTTTGTCGCAATGGTCTAAAACTTCATCGTCAGAAATATTTAGTAGTTTTGTAAATTTTTTCTTTGAATATCCCACTACGAGAGGATATTCATCAACAAATTGACCAACCGATTCCAGTAGCAGCGCAGATTGCTCCATAGTTTTACCAAAACCTAGTCCAAGATCAATTGCTATATTTTCTTTACGAATTCCACTTGCTAAAACATGTTTGATTTGCTTTCTAAGATCATTTTTAACATCCTTAATAATATTTTTATAGTCAATTTTTTCATGAATAAATAATGAATCAACATTTCTGTGAACGATTATTAGACCAGCTGCATGATCTTTTACAGCTTTTAATACTCCACTCTCTCTTGCTCCAGATACATCGTTCACTACACAAAAGCCATTACTAAGTGCTTTATTTATAACGTTAGGATTAAAAGAATCTATCGAATAACTGAACTTTTTATTCTTAACCTTTAAAAAAGAACTTAGCCTGTACATTTCTTCATCGGTTGATAAAGAACTAAAGTTTGGTTTTGTAGACATGCACCCGACATCAAGAAATTGGATATCTTTTTTTTCAGCTAGTTCATATATATGATTGATTTTGTCTGTGTTTCCCAGTATGCCGTCACCTGTAAATGAATCGTTTGTGACGTTAACAATTCCAATGATTTTATTAGATAATTTATCTAGAAAGGTATTCCAGGAAAACAAATTACTTAAAATTTGTTAAGGCTTCAGCTCTAAGTGTGTAATCAATTTCATAAAGTCCAGTACTAAAAGTTGTAATAATATCTGTAATTGAACTCTTTGGATTCATTAAATCTGAACATAAGTGTTTTGCAGTTACCCTAACTAGCACTCCCTCAGGATCTAATTCTCTATGAATAATCTCAGCTGTTTGTTTTGTAATTTTCTCTTGAAGGGTCAAATCATTTGATAAATGATTTATTAAGTCACTAAATTTTGAAATACCTGCAATCTTGCTTTTTGGGAAAACAGCCAAATCGAAAGAACCAAAAAATGGAAGCAGATGGTGTTCGCATAGGCTAATAAAAGGTATATTGCTCAAATATATTGGCTGACTATGTGTAGCTTCATCCAAGCTTGTAAAGATTTCTGAAATATCAGATAGATTTTTAGATAATTTTTTTTGGATTTGTGTAGAAAATTTATTGACTATATCTAAAGATTCTTTCTCAGACTTTGCAGTGTAGTTGTGTACTAGATCAAGTAAACCTTGCAGGGTTTCTTCATTGTTGTGTTGGTCGCTCACTATGTTAACTTTAATGTTCTGCCAGACCCATGAATCTTGACTTTTTTAATTGAGTTAAATATTCTGGAAACTTCATCTCTATCAATAGTTTCTTTTTCCATGAGTACTTCAACCATTGCATCCATTTGTTTTTTAAATTTTTTCAGAATTTTACCAGCAATATCATGAGCATCATTAAGTAAGAGTTTTACTTCACCATCAATTGAAGATGCAACTTCATCGGAATAATCTTGTTGTCTTCCATAATCCCTACCTAAAAATACCTCGTTAGAACCTTTACCAAATAACATAGGTCCCAATTTATCACTCATTCCAAACTCCATGACCATTCTTCTTGCAATGTCTGTAGCCTTTTCAATATCATTTGAAGCTCCTGTAGTGGGATCTTTAAAAATTAATTCCTCGGCTACTCTACCCCCCATCAGCATTGCCAGCCTATCTTTTAACTCAGCTTTAGACGATAAGTATTTCTCATTTTCGGGTAATGCTTGTGTGTAGCCCAAAGCACGCCCTCTAGGTATGATTGTTACTTTATGAATTGGGTCAGCATTTGGTAGAGCCCAGCCAACTAAAGCATGCCCTGTCTCGTGATAAGCAATTATCAGCTTTTCCTCATTACTCATAAGTCTGCTTTTTTTCTCAGGACCTGCAAGAACCCGGTCAATTGAGTTTTCAATATCAAGGCTAGAGATTGTTTTCTTATCTTTTCTTGCAGCTAGTAGTGCTGACTCATTTAATAAATTTGCTAAATCAGCACCAGTGAAACCTGGTGTTTGCTTAGCGATAGTTTTAAGATCTATATTTTTTGCTAGTGGTTTACCTTTCGAATGAACTTTTAGTATTTGAGTTCTGCCTTCTAGATCAGGCCTATCAACTATGACTTGCCTATCAAATCTTCCAGGTCTTAGCAGCGCAGGATCTAGAACATCAGGTCTATTAGTTGCAGCCATCAATATGACTCCCTGATTAGACTCAAACCCATCCATTTCGACAAGAAGCTGATTTAATGTCTGTTCTCTTTCATCATGACCTCCACCGAGGCCCGCTCCACGCATTCTACCTACAGCGTCAATCTCATCAATAAAAATGATTGCTGGGGATGAATCTTTTGCTTTTTTAAATAAGTCTCTAACTCTACTTGCACCTACCCCAACGAACATTTCAACAAAATCTGAACCAGAGATACTAAAAAATGGCACATTTGATTCACCAGCTACAGCTCTTGCTAGTAAAGTTTTTCCTGTTCCTGGGGGGCCTATCAGAAGAACTCCTTTTGGAATTTTTGCTCCTAAATTGTTAAACTTTTCTGGCGACTTCAGAAACTCTTTAATTTCTTCAAGCTCCTCTTTAGCCTCTTCTGCTCCGGCCACATCTTGGAAGGTTACTTTTGGCGCCTCTTCGTCCATTTCTTTTGCTTTAGATTTGCCAAACTGCATTAACTGATTTCCATTAGTTCTTACTTGGGAGAACATATAAAACATAAATCCTGCAAGAAATAGCCATGGTAAAAATGCTATAAAGTAGTCCTGGAATCCCGCAGGTTCAGTATCAGTGCTTAATTCAATTTTTTCATTTATTAATAATTGAAATACTTCTCCTTCAAAACCTTCTGGATATTCAGTTTTAAAAATGGTAGTCTTGCCAGCAACTTCAAAGTGAACAGTATTTGATTGTTCTTTTATGACAGCTTCAGTAACTTTATTTTCTGTAATTAATAATTTAAATTCTGTAAAGGAGACTGACTCCGGTGCATTTGTGTTCTCGTTATATTGCTGAACACCAAAAAATATCAAAAGTCCAAGGACAACATATAGAAGTAATGGTCTATTTTTATTTTTTTCTTTATTATCCATTATGTTTTAATTTAATACAGACACGTTTAAAAGTAATTACGAAATTTAAGAAAGTACCCCTAAATATGGCAACTCTCGGTATTTACCGTTGTAGTCAAGTCCATATCCAACAACAAATTCAGGTCCAATCTCAAAGCCACTGTAGTTAATTTCAATTGGATCTTGTGCGACTTCTTTTTTAACGAACATACAAAAAATTTCAATATTTTTTGGATTTCTAGCCTCTAATAACTTTTTTAGATTTTTGAGTGTAAGGCCTGTGTCATAGATGTCTTCAACGATCAATACATTTTTATTTGTAATATCATACTCTAAATCTTTTACAATTTTTACCTGCCCTGATGATTCGGAACCATAATAAGATTTAATACTCATAAAATCGAAAGTTACATCAAGCTCAAGTTGTTTAGCTAAGTCGCTCACAACAATAAAAGCACCCTTTAAGATACCAATCACAACTAGCTCTTCGCCTTTATATTTATGGTTAATCTCGCCTGCAATTTCAGAGATTTTATTTTCAATCTCTTCTTTGGATATTAAAGTTTTAGAAATTTTCAATGTTACTCTTTTCTATAGAAGCACTTATTATATGTGAATAATTATTTTTTTGAAAGTCAAGAGCTGTATCTGATTTTCTAATCCCGGGAATCCAAACAATTTCTTCTTCTACCAAAAGTAGCGGCCATACCTCCTTAAGTAACCCCCTTAGCCCGAAAGCCCTCATGAGTTCAGATACTTTTTTTTCAGAATTGTTAATCTTTATCTTATCTCCATTTTCTAATGTTCTTATTGAAGTATTTGTATCTCTTGATGGGATTGCAATACTCCAATTATTGAAATATTCATGTTTTTCTTCTGTAGAGATGTGTAGATAGCCATAAGGGTTTGAATCTAATCCTGCCTCCTGAACCCATAAATTTTTATTAATAAAAATTAAAAGTGAAGAATATGACATACAATACCAATCATTAAAAAAGGTAACTTGTTTACAGGTAGCTATGGTCTCTTTAATCTTATCTAAATCTTTAGATTCCATACCTGTCATTCCCATTCTTTTTCCAATAACTGCAAAAAGTGAAAGTAACACAGGGTTTTTAAAATCAACTAAAGAAACTGGTATTTCAATATATCCA
>TARA_B100001093_G_scaffold114900_1_pt1 | contig 11459 bp, 14 predicted proteins | sample TARA_B100001093 | Tara Oceans TARA_B100001093 (sample SAMEA2623116) | marine metagenome | biome: marine biome (ENVO:00000447); feature: surface water layer (ENVO:00002042); material: "saline water (ENVO:00002010), including plankton (ENVO:xxxxxxxx)" | depth 5 m
ACAGCGAAGGCAACTGTCCCCAGTGATAAAAAATTTTTCATTCTTCTGCCTCTCTTGATTTTAAAAACTGCTCTTTTTAAAATTACTCTTAACTGTATTTATTAGTTTTGTGTAATTGTTGTGGTTCCACATCCGTTCACATTGGTACAGTTTTGATCCAATGAGTATGTTTGATTACTAGAACCTGTTTGATCTAGATCAAGTGTTGATGAATATCCTTCCATGTCAATTGTTGCTGACATGTTGCCAGAACCGTCTTGGTTTACATCTATGGTTTGGTTACTGCCTGCTGTAACATCTAAAAAATGTTCACCAGTGCCTTGCTGTGCAAGATCAATGTCATTTGAAGAACCATTTACATCCACAAACATGATTTTGTCGCCATCATCTTTTTGATCCATATACATAATGTTACTGTTGCCATCAACATCCACACTCATAAAATGGCCTTCATCTCCAACCCCCATGCCATCATTTTCTTGTACTGTTCCTATTGTGTTGTAGTCGCCTGTAACATCAATTATCAATCTGGCTTCGCCTGTGTCATCTACATTGTCACCTTGTCTTACATTAAGATTATTGTTGTCGCCATCAACACCTATAAGCACTACGTTGTTATCACTGGTTGATCCTGCAGAGTTACCTTGTGTGATTGATACAGTATTATCATCGCCTGATATCACAGCATCAGCAATGGTAGAACTTGTAGTTGATGTTCCTGCTACAAGGTTGCTGTTGTCATTTTGAACAATGTCTAGATCCAAGTTATCACCTACTTGATCAATGTAGATAGCATTGCTATTTCCACTCGATGTTATATTTCTTGTGTTGGTAACTGTTGTTTGCTGTGTTGAACTTATGCTTGATGTGTATGTTGTCGTAGATGAAGAATATAACTCACTTATAAGGTCATCCATGTCTGCTCCGTCATATGTAGTAGTAAATTGATTAATATCAAATGTTACATAAACTTCACCTGTGTATCCGTTAGGTAATTCACTGCCAGACCATTTCATCCATAGGATTTTTCCACTTGTACTTTTTACTACCCAAGTGCCATCGCCAGTGAAATGAGCACCATAGGCATATACACCAACATTGGAATAACTAGACACACCTGCCGATGTGTTTGTTTGTGTCATACTACAATCGTTGCCACAACTTCCGCCGCCTGTGGTACCTTGGAAAGTCAATGTGCCACCAAGTTTGTTTTGTATAAAAGCCCTAACGGTATTGTTTGTGTTTGAGTAATTGGCATGGTTTTCGCCAGTGATGACTAACACTCCGCCATTTTCTACAAAATCATCATACCTGTCTTTACCGTTGCTACCAATATTGTTGTTGTATTTCAAATCAAAAACAACATCATAATTGTTAATTAGGTTATCTGGTACAGCACCATCAGTTGATAATGTAACTGTGTAACCGTCTGCTTCTAATTGTGCTTTTACATTTGTGTGAGCATCTTGATAGTTGCTGTGCATAATCAAGGCAGTATCTGCTTTAACAGTGTTACTTAATGTCATAAAAATAACTATGCCAAACAATATAAAAGTCAATCTTGTTATCAATCTTTCAAACATTAATTTTGTGATATGCTGATGTTGTTACCAGCACCTCCATCTCCTACATTAAAATTTCTCATTCTAAAATCTTCTTGATCTAAATCAATTGTGTAACCATATTGTTTACTTAATCTAAGTTGTACCACACTGTTGGCACCTTCTTTTCTAAACAACCACGACTCTCCTTGATCAAGTACTGTAACACCTTCTGCTTCTGTTATTGCTTTCTTTTTAACAAACACATCTGTGAGTTGTGACAAAAACTCTTGTGAAAGTATCTTGTTGATTTGGTCAAGCACATCAATTAAAAAATCTCCTGCCAAGAAATCAATGTCTAACTGTGTTTGCCATTGGCTGTCATCGTTAGCAAGTAAATCTTGATTGAGTATTTCTAGTTCTAAAAAATCTAATCCCAATATATCTGCAACCACCTGCGTTCTCTCTGTTTCTACCACTTCGTCAATTTCTTTTGGTGGTGATAATATCAAAAGGTTGCCAATGAACGATTCGTCCATTTCCAACAACACTGCTGGAGTTGGTCTGCTTTCTGCTACATCTACCCTTGTGGCTTGGAATGCTTCATTGAGAATTACCTGTCCCATGTCAGAATCAACTGCAATTTCCCCTACCACGCAATCGCCATTGGTATTACAACTTGGCAATAGAATGATTGTTGAACCTCCGAGTTCATCAACAATCATTGCAAAGTCTGTACCACGTACACCAATCGTTGCTGTTGGTGTTTTAATTGTTACGTTTTCTCTAAAATCTTTTGCTATCTGTCCTGATGCATATCTTACTGTGCCTAGTGCGGCAGTTATTGTAAGACTTCCTTGATTATTTGCTGGGTCATACACAAACTCATCAATAATTAATTTTGAATGTTCTGTTATTTCAACACGAGTATCATCGATGAAGTTGATTGCTGTCCTTCCTTGACCTACCATTACTTCGTCATAGGAAAAAACTCCAAGGCTTGTTTCTATATCAAACTTCTCACCGTCTGTGCGTTTGATCTGACCGTTTCCTTGAATCTCACTTACTTCACCAATGGTTGCTTGTGCTGATGACCAGGCTACTAGAGTGACTAATAGCACTATTATAAATCGCATAATAATTAGTCACTCTGAGTAATATCTACATCGTGTTCGTCACCGCTAAAGTCTGCGTCTACCACTGCATCATTAGTACCACTTTGTGTAACGTTGTAAGTTGAACCACCACCTGTGATATCTAAATTCACTGTGTGTCCGTTACTGTCACCGTTACCGTCCATTGTTATGACAACTGCGTTACCTTCATCGTTATCAGTTGAATTAGTTGATAAAGATGATGCGTTGTTCATTACTAATGTTACTGCCGCTGATGTACCATCAACGTCTGTTGTGATCACGTTATGGTCACCTGTTACCGTAAAGTTTGCTACCATGTTATCGGCTGTTGCTGTTTCACCAACATAAACTGTATATGCGTTGTCGTCACCTGTTGTCGTAATATTAAGTGTAACGTCATCACATTTACCTGCTGATGCTGTTGAACATTTTAGGTCTACAGTGTTTGAGTTACCTGTAAACGTCCATGTACCTGTGTAGTTTGCTCCTTTGATAACTGCATCAATTACGTTTGTGTTACCTGTTTGTGTGATTGCGAAAGTCATATCATCACCTGCCAAGGTCACATCAGTTGTGCCGTCACCAAATTGGTTATTTGCTCCATCTTGTGTGATATCTAAATCTAGTGTATCACCAATTTGATCTATATAGATATCATTAGCCAATGCTGGTAAACTAAACATCACTAAAAATAATGTTATAATCCACGTTTTCATTTGCTTCCCTCTCCGTTATGGTGCATTGTGTGAGGAGTATATGTAACTTTGTATGTCCATAATCCCTTGTCTGCACCTTGCTCTACTACTTCAACTATGCACTGCTCAATTGCGGCTCTCACTGCATAATTGACTGGCTCATTAAATGCTGAACCAGATTCTATTTCAATTAACTTTGTACCAAGGTCTAAAAATTTAAACACATCAGCACCAGTTGAATAACTTGCTATGTCTTTTTGTGTTGCAACGGAAAGGAGAACTTCTCCGGAGCTCACTGAAACAATACGCATTGCCACTGTTACTGTGTCAACACGATATTGAGTTTTGCCACCAATACCTAAATATCTAGCGCCGGCGCCTCCTGTGACTACATTTGAATCATAGCCAACAACTGCGCCTTCAACAATCAATCCGGCAAACAACAAAGGTTTTAACTTTTTGTCTTTTTCGCCATCGTATTGTTCTCTAGTTGATCTTATCAATTGTCTTTCTTTGACCAAGTTGTCAAGACCACCACGTTCTACAACTTGGAACCAAGTACCATTGCCTACTTCTTGTAATGCTTGTATAACCCATACTTCAGCACCTTGTGTAACTGCCGAACTCAATTGGCTGAAGTTTGTATTTGGTTTACGTTGACCAGTCTTATCACCAAAATTATAAACTGCAATTGTGATCCTAGGACCATCTAATTCTGGTATCTTTTGAAAAAGTTTTATTAATGGTGCTTCTGCATTTACAGGAAGTTTGTATCCTGTCATACCAGCATGTCCGGCACATCCTGCCAAGGCTATCAATAATAATAAAGCAAATATCTGTCTCATGTTAAAATCCAAAATCCCCAACTGGTACCGTAAGTGTTGTAACAGTACCATCTGCTTCAGTAATTCTAATTGATATTGTTCCTAAGTCTGTGTCTCTTTCCCAAAAGATTGTAGCACCTTCAATTTCTGCTGTGCCTGTTGATGCACCATCAGAAGCGAACATATTATCTACCAATTGTTTAGATAGATTAGCATATATTCTTGATTCAACGTTTGCTATGAATTTGTTTATTACTTCGTTCTTTTCATCACGTTCAGCATCTCTAAGTTTTCTTTCTTCATTTTTGCGTATTTCTTCTTTACGCTGAAATTGAAGTTGTTCAGTTGCTAGGTAATGATTGGATTGCCCGATACCTGAAAAGGATGGGTTTGAAAATTCTTGGACTAATTCGCTGGCCTGAATAGGACTTGTGAAAAGTGCGAACGCCAGAACGGTAGTGTATAATGCTTTTATTTTCATAACTCTGCTCTAATAACTATAGTTATAACTATTTAAGTCCTATAGAGCAGAATTAAGTTTATACTTTATGGTTGTTGGTGTTTATTTTAGTTTTTTTGTTGTTTATTTTGTTGTAATAAATTGTTCTTCACATTGATCTTGTGATGCTGTAAGCCCACCTTTTTTGCCATATATCCATACGTAACTAGATATTATTGTACCATCATCTACGTTGCATTTTTTACCAAATGACATCCTTGGGTCTTTGGGCACTACAGAACATCCAGCCATTAAAATTGCTGTTGTTATTAATAGTACTATTTTTTTCATTGTTTTCTCCTTAGTTAAATCTTTTGTATATTTCTTTTAAACAGTCTATAAGATAATCAACTTCTTGTTTGGTGCTGTATACACCTGTTGATATCCTACAGGAACCTGTCCATCCTATTTGCCTATGTAACATCTGTGTACAATGATGTCCTGGTCTTGTTGCTATACCATATACATCTAAAAATGATGCCATATCTTGATGATGTATGTTGCCAAGATTAAATGATATCACTGCACTACGTTTATCAGTACCAATAAATTTCATTTCTGGCAATTCAGACATTTTTTGATAAGCATAGTTGATTACTTCTTCTTCATGTTTGACCATTTCATCAAAATTAGTATCAACATAAAAATTTAATGCTTCATGCAATCCAACAATTTCTGTAACTGCTAGTGTGCCTGCTTCCCATTTTTTAGATCCTTCAGCAAAATCAACATCATCATGGGACACTGTTGTTATCATTCCGCCACCGCCTAATGCTGGATCTAAATTGTCGATCCATTTACGTTTTGCATACATAACTCCAATTCCACTTGGACCGTACATTTTATGTCCACTCATTGCATAAAAGTCACAATCTAAATCTTGCATATCAATTTTGATATGTGGTGCACCTTGTGTACCATCAACTGCAACTGCAATATTATGTTTGTGTGCAATATCACAAACACGTTTTATATCTACTGTTTGCCCTGTTGTGTTTGACACATGAGTAATTGCAATAATTTTTGTGCGATCTGTGATTAATGATTCTAACTGATCAATATCTACTTGATGCTGTTCGTTAACTTTTAAAAATTTAATCACTGCTCCATTAAATTTTCTTTGTAAATGCCATGGTATGTAATTAGAATGATGTTCAACTTCTGTTGTGATAATTTCATCACCTGGTTTCATTGTTCTACCAAATGATGTCGAAACCATATTGATTGCTTCTGTGGCTGATTTTGTAAAAACAATTTCATCTTTGTCTTTGGCATTTATAAAATCAGCAACTGCCTGCCTACTGCTTTCTACTAATGCTGTTGCATGATTTGATAATTCGTGTATGCTTCTTCCAATACTTGAATATTCTTCAGTCATAAATTTATTCATTCTATCAATCACACGTTGTGGCTTTTGTGATGAGTTTGCACTGTCTAAATACACTAATGGTTTACCACTAGGTAATTGTTTATTCAATATTGGAAATTGTGATCTAATATGTTCCATAAAAATCTTTCTGGTGGAGGATAGCGGGATCGAACCGCTGACCTCCTGAATGCAAATCAGGCGCTCTCCCGGCTGAGCTAATCCCCCAGTTCATTATTAACCAATTTATTTATCTGCTCCACAAACCACGTGTATCCTTCTTTTCCAGGATGGCAATCATCTTTTGCCAATGGAAAGTCTCTTTGACATGTTTCAAAATCGATAGGCAAAAAATCAACGTTGTTAAACGGCAGTGTTGTTTCTCTTTGAGATGCTCTTGCATGATATTGTTTTTTAACTTTGTCTTTTAGATAATAATCAGCATGATTAACATAACAAAGATATTGATTCAGCATATCGTAATCATCATGCATATATTTGTAATATGCTTCTGCTGTTTTTATAATTTTCATATCTGTAGGATGTTTGTAGTCTGGATAGAATTTTATTTTACCTGGTATATCCCATTCTACGTGATCTCCTGTACCATTTATTCCACGTCTATGTGTATCTTGTAGAATACACCACCTATCCATATGAGTCCACAGCACAACAACTACATCAGACTTGTGAAAATCAAAGTTCATTATTTCCCACCAAATTCTTTTAGTAGATGCTCCAGGTACTCCCATATTGACTAAACCCATATTCCATTTAGTGGCTAATTGACTAGGCCACGAGTCTTTAGGATTATCTAATGCTGATCCCCATGTTACACTACACCCAAAAGTAACTAATCTATTCATTTATTTTTTAAATCTTCTTCTAATTTTTTAAGTTTTTTATCTATCTTTTTATTTAACTTATCAACCTGTTTGTTCAATTGTTTTAAATTTTCCATATATTCGTTAAATTTATTTAATGGTAACATGTTGTCAACTGTCTTAAATTGACTTTGCATGACTTTTTTAATATACAAAGGATGACGTTTTAAATCAATTAGGTTACTTGTTTTTTTCATATACTCTTTTTACTACCTTACCAATATTTACTCTATTATACATTTGATCTCTGTGGAATTGCTCCCATTGCCTATCACCAAGTGCAATATGTATACAGTTGCTTGGTGTTAAATTGTATGTTTCACAAACTTTTTGCTGTGCTACATTATATTTATTCCACTGATGGTCTGGTGTAAAATTACGCATTAATTCTAAACTAATTTGCGTGTTTAAATGACAACCATGTGACCAATCTGCTTGTAAGGCTAATCTATCTTTCCTTGCATCTGAATCGTATTCAACTGTTCCGTGTTTTGAAAAACGTATGCCGGCTCTGTAATCGCCTGTGCATAATCCTTTAGTAGTAGATAGAGCAACTTCTTGGATTGCTGGATGTGATAAATCTATATCAATTCCTTTGCAAGTTCCAAACCAAGCCATATCAACAAATACAGGAATACCCAATTCATAGGCTTGATCAAACATTTCTAACATTTGTTGGTGTTGTGATCCTGTACCACTGAACGGACAACTTATAATAACAGCATCACCTTTTGCTAACGGCTTATCATCAATAAAGTCATCATAAGACCAAGGATGAACATCTCTATTGTAAGGATATTCTCCTCTAAACATTCTTAATCTTAAACCTTGCTCAAGTATGTAATAGTGAAACTCGTCAAGTGATTGTGTAACTCCTATTGACGGAAATCTGTAGTTAAAACTATCTAAACCTTTGATAGAATTTAGTTTACTCGAACTCACCCAATCTGGATAAAAGTCTACAAATTCTTCTTGGCAATTTAGATTATCACTTCTTAAAATATTATTTAAGAAATTTTTATCTAATAGGTGTGTAGCAAATTCACCATTATAGATTGAGTTGCCATTTCTTTTGAACTCTGTGTTTGATTCTGTATACTGTGATTTTTCTGCCATTACAGATTTACTACTTGCTTTTTATTTGTCATTCTATTGTAAAAATCTATACTGGCAAGATTTTTTGCTTTAGATTCACACATAATATCAAAGTCATCTGTAAATGTCCAAGCCCATTCATTAACAGCATCATTCCAATAGTAATCAGAGTGTGCTCTCAGTTTTGCTTTCTTGTAGCCTTGCTCTAGTAGTTTACCAAAATCTGGCTTAATACTTGCAGGATGATTTGAAAGTAAATCTTCTCTGCTGACAGAATAGTGCATAGCAGGTCTTACGCCACGCCAACTATCTTGCACACGTTTGATACGATCATCATTTGGTTTTATGTATTCACCTGCACTGTGACACCAGTGATGATGTATGTCAACTACCAATGCAACATGTTTTTCAAGTTCTAGTGAAGCATCTAGTCCCCACGCATTTTCATCATTCTCAATTGTAATTGTGTTACGTGCTTCTGGTGTGAGTCTTGGTAATGCATCAATAATGCCTTGCGGACCTTTACGACCAGATATGTGTACGTTAATTTTAAAGTCTTGGAACTTGCGACCATATCCCATCCAACGTGCCATGTTTACATGATACTCAAATTCTTCAATTGATCTATCTACAATATCATCTGACACAGATGCCAACACAGTAAATTGTCCAGGGTGCATAGAAAGTCTTACATCATTTGCTCGAGCAAACTCACCAATTGGTGCAAAGTGTTTTTCACAATAATCAATCACATCTGGTTTATCCCAAAAGTATTTCCATGATGCTTCAGTTGCCACTGGCAATACAGGAGATGATATACGAACCATTTTCAATTCATCTGGTAGTGTTGCCACATACTTGACCAGTTCATGTACAGATGCAATATTATGTCGCATCAAATCCCATAGTCTTTCTTCTGCTTCCGATTTGTGTTCATTCAACCAACGCACAGTTGTTGCACGACAGTTCAATGGTTGTTCATGTTCTTTAAGTATTTTTGTCTTCAGTGTTTGATCTGAATGCATGTACTTGCAGGCAAAACCTAATTTCATAACTTTCCTAACTTTTTAACTCTTCGTTGATGTCTACCGCCTTCAAAGTCTGTTGTAAAAAATGTTTTTACAATTTTCTTTGCTTGACTCATTGTTGTAAAGTCTGCTCCTAAGCATAACACATTTGCATTGTTATGTCTACGAGCCATTTCGGCTTCTTTTGGTGTTCTACATACTACAGCTCTGATATCTTTAAATCTGTTGGCCGCAATGCTAACACCATACCCAGAACCACACACTAGTATACCATGAGAGTATATATCAAAACTTTTGCCAAACTCTTTTACTACATCTGGATAGTCAACTGATTTATCTGCTTCGTGTGGTTTTAGATTCTGTATTACTGATACGTCAAATTTTGTTTCGCCATTTACATCATCTGGTGATATAAAGTCTAATAAATTGTGTTTCATTTCTAGGCCTCTATGATCAGAGCCCATAATAAGATCAATTGTTTTCATATTATTAGTATATAGCATTTTGTAAATTTGTCAAGCGGAAACGCCAGTAAACTGACGTCCCCTATTGATCAAGTTATGTTCTGATTATGGCCTAAATTAGAACGTAAATTTAAGACCAGTTGAATAACCGTCAGTATCTATAGTAGATCCTGTGTTATCTGTGTGCTGATATTCAGCATAAGTCGATAACGATTCAGTTATTCCGTACGATAATCCGGCAGTGTAGTATGCAGTTGAATCTTCAACTTTACCATAACCACCTGTAAGTTTTGCCTTACCTTTGGTATATGTAGCAACTACTTCATTGCCAGTCACATCTGTTGCGGCATCTTTTTCAGTATATGTGTAACCAATTGTTACAGGCATACCTAAAGATGAAACATCTGCGGTTATACCAACACCATAGTAATATATGTCATTGACTTCGTCACTTGACATACCACCTGATGCTGTTATTACGCCGGCGTCATATGTTACTGTACCTTCTGATACATCAACACCATCTTTACCAGTTGAGCCATCTATTTTGACTAAACCGTCAAATGTAAGTTTACCTATATTGTTACTATAGGCAATTGTGTTTGTATCACGTGTGAACAAATTTTGATCAGCACTTGAACCATACACTTCAAATACATCTGTGTGACCACTTACATTTGTTGTAAATGGTGATGCTTGACGACCCGCTGACAACGATCCTACAGGACCAAAGTTTAGACCAACAAGGGCTAATCTTGAATCCAATGGATTATTGTTCGAATCATCAGTATCAACGCCAAGTTCAAGTTTAGCAAAGCCAGTTATGCCTTCACCAATACCTTCTTCAGCATCAATACCAATAAACGATGAGTTGTTTTCTGCTTTCATATATGAATTGCCACTTGAATTCTCATCATTGCTTAACTTATAGTTAATAGAACCGTAGATGTTTACTTCGGCTTCTGCTTCACTACAAGCAGTCAATGAGAATACAGATGCAAGTGCAACTATGAATGCTATGCTTATATATTTTCTCATCATTTCCTCCTTTTCTAATTCCTCTATGGAATTAATTTGCCAAGGCTATTAGCCTGGACTTAACAACTATATACTAATAGTTGTATTCTGTCAATACATATTGTGGATAACTATTTTTTGTCTACTATATTTTGTGAGCCTCTAATCTCTAATTCTTTTTCTTCTTCTGATTGTGGCTTGGATGGTGAAACAATTTCTTCTACTATATCCTTTGGATCTATTTCATTTGTTTCTAAAGCTCTTAAACATTCTGCTAAAGTTGGTCTTAGCCCCATTCTGTGCATCTTTGATGCAATTATCACTAATTCAAATTTTGATACATCTGGATTTGATTCCAAAACCGAATGTGCAAATACTCTTCCCATATATCTCCTTGTTATGCTTTTCTTATTGTAATACTTATCCTAGGTTCTTCCATATTTACAACTTGATGTGGTACTGCAATATTTATTTGGTACCATTGGTTAATATCTTCGTTAGTCCATGTCTTTTCATATATCATGTTATTTGGTTCATTAACATTATCCCACCAACGTGTTTTTACGTTTGAACCTCCTAGTGTAATTAAATAATTATATTTTGTTCCTATTATTCCAACATCTTCATGAATTGGAAGATTTTGTCTCACAAGTTGATATCTTGTTTTAACAGGATAATCAAATTGCTGTTGACCCCACTCTTCTAAATTTTTTTGAGCAACATGACTTGAATAATGATCAGCATATTCTGGTTCAGGAAACACGTTTTCATATGATTCTATTTTTGCCAAATCATCTATCAAGTTTTGTGGAACTTGAGGAATATAATCTATTTTTTTACAAACTTTATTCATTTTTTCTTTACTGGTGCCGGCAGAGAGATTCGAACTCCCGACCTGACGATTACAAAT
>TARA_B100001093_G_scaffold520408_1_pt1 | contig 11450 bp, 9 predicted proteins | sample TARA_B100001093 | Tara Oceans TARA_B100001093 (sample SAMEA2623116) | marine metagenome | biome: marine biome (ENVO:00000447); feature: surface water layer (ENVO:00002042); material: "saline water (ENVO:00002010), including plankton (ENVO:xxxxxxxx)" | depth 5 m
GTAATATCTATGCTTCCTGCAACCCTTCATTTTATTGTTGCTCAAGATTGTCTGAAGTACAAGAAAAATCTTGTTACGGCCTCTTATGTTTCAAAAGATATTCAATCTTTAAATGATCAAGCAGAAAAGCAAGGCGTGATTTTATTAAACGAAATTGGTCTCGACCCAGGAATCGATCATATGTCAGCAATGAAAGTAATAGATGATATCAAAGATAGGGGTGGCATTATCAAGAGTTTTAAATCTTATTGTGGCGGATTAGTCGCACCTGAGTACGATACTAATCCATGGAACTACAAATTTACATGGAATCCAAGGAATGTAGTTTTAGCAGGGCAGGGTACAGCACAATATATTGATTCTGGAAAATACAAATACATTCCTTACGGTCAATTATTTAAACGAACAGACACCGTAAATGTATTAAACTATGGGCAATTTGAAGCTTATGCTAATCGTGACTCCCTATCTTATAGAGAAGTGTATAAATTAAATGATATCCCTACCTTATTTCGAGGTACATTAAGAAAGCCGGGTTATAGTGAGGCTTGGGATTTTTTTGTTCAAATGGGAATGACTGATGATAGTTATGAAATGGATGTTTCGGGGATGAATTATTCAGACTTTTTCAATTCATTTATTGATGTGAGAAACCACGATATAAAATCATATTTAAAATCATATTTTAGAATCAGTGATGATGTCATATCAAAAGTTGAATGGCTTGGCTTTTTCAATCAAATTAATTTAGACATAGATAAAGGAACTCCAGCTCAAATTCTTCAAAAAATATTAGAATCTAAGTGGTTACTTCAAAAGGAAGATAAAGACATGATTGTAATGCAACATCAGTTTATATACGAAATTGAAGGGGAAGAGCACGAATTACACTCATCTTTTGTACTACTTGGTGAAGATCAAACGTATACAGGAATGGCAAAAACAGTTGGTTTACCAGTTGGAATTGCAACAAAATTAATCCTTAATGGAGAGATCAAATCAACTGGTGTAAGAGTTCCAGTATCAAAAGAAATTTACAAGCCAGTGTTAGAAGAATTAGGACAGTATGGTATTAGGTTTGTTGAGGAAGAGATTCGTTAATGATTTAAATAAAAATCTTTAGTCATATTGATATATGCTTCAGAGTAACCACCTTCATTATTATGAATACATAGTTCTGATTGTATTGTTTCCATTTTATTTTTAGAAAACAGCATTACAGCTCTTTTAGGATACGAATTTGGATTTGATCGAACTTCTAAATAATACGCCAAATAATTTCCATGATTTTTCACCATTTTATACAATTTTTCTGATTCGATAATAGGTATAACACAAGCTAAATCCGAATCATTATTACCTATTTTATCCCAGATATTTAGTAGATCTTTAAAAGTTAATTCAACTTGATGACGTGCTGTATTTTTAGATGTAATCATTGACTGTTTGGAATTACTAAAATAGGGGGGATTACAAATGATTAAGTCGTATTTATCATTAGTCTTCAAATGTTTCGCATCAGCATGTAAGAGATTTATTCTATCATTCCATTTACAGTTATCAATATTAACATTAGCTTGATGGTATGAATTAGAATCTATTTCTACTGCAGTAATATTTGAATTCGAAGTTCTTTGAGCTATCATTAATGTAAGAATACCTGTACCAGCTCCGACATCTAAGATGTATTTGTATTTGCTTTTTATCTTTATCACTGATCCAAGAATAATACTATCGGTTCCAACTTTCATCCCAGCCAGATCTTGATAAATTGTAAACTGTTTAAATCGAAAAAGACTCATTTACTTTCTTTAGCTTTAAAAAAAGCATTTAAGATAATTGTTATCAGAATAATTGCAGCACCAATATAAAATTCTATTGACATAATCTCACTTTCACCAAAGATCCATAATGCTAAAAGTATTGCATATATAGGTTCGAGGTTAATACTAATACTCACAGTAAAAGGACTCAATTCTTTTAAAACTTCTGTACCTAAAAGGAACGCTAGTGCTGTACAGACGACACCCAAGACTAATATGTAAAACCAATCATCTCCAATAGGAATAATACTTAACAGGTTAAAGTCGCCAATAATTATCAAATACAACATCATAGCAATTGTTCCTCCTAGCATTTCGTATAAAGTAATAACTAGAGAAGAATTATTTTTAATAAAAACTGCGTTCCAAACTGAAAATATTGCTGCAAAAAATGCCGAAATTAAACTAAGTATGATTCCAAGACTGTATTGGTCTTCAAATGCAAAAATTATATAAATCGCAAACACCACAAATAACCCCAAAATTAATTCATACAACTTTAATCGAGTATTTAAAAAAAGTGGTTGGATTAGTGCAATAAAAAATGAACACGATGCTAAGCAGCAAAGCGTAACAGAAATATTAGATACTTTAATCGCCTCAAAGAATGTAGCCCAATGAGCAGCAGTAATAAATCCAACTAACAACATTTGCCATTTGTACCACAATAATACATTTTCTTTCCTTTTTTTTATTACCATAACAATTGCAAGAGTTACAAAAGCAATTAGCATCCTATCCAGGACAATAGATGACGAAGGCATATCTATGAGTTTACCTAAAATACCAGTAAATCCCCAAATAATAACTGTTAGGTGTAAAATGAGGTAATAATATGTTTTAGTTGACAATTTCATCATATAAAAAAGTTCCGTATTGCTACGGAACTTTTATTAATAAATATTTTAAAAGTATTTATACGTTAGCAATTTCTTCGGAAATATACTCGCCATTAGCAAGTTTGTCTTTAATCTCAGAAAAGGATTTAATTGTGTACTCAACTTCTTCTAAAGTATGAACTGCAGTTGGAATTAATCTCAATAAAATAACACCTTTAGGTACAACTGGATATGTAACAATTGAACAAAAGATGTTGTAATTCTCTCTTAAATCAAAAGTTAGATTGGTAGCTTCACCAACACCACCATTTAAATAAACAGGTGTAACTACAGATTGAGTATTACCAAGATTAAAACCAGCTCTTTTTAATCCTGATTGAAGTGCATTAGCAATATCCCATAGTTTATCTTTCTGCTCAGTATCTCTTCTCATAACTTCTAGTCGCTTTATAGCACCTTCAACTATAGGTGAAGGAAGCGATTTAGCAAAAATTTGTGACCTTGTGTTATATTTTAGATACTCAACAACATTTTCTGTTGAAGAAATAAAAGCACCAATAGAAGCAAAAGATTTAGCAAATGTTCCAAAATAAATGTCAATATCATCTTGACAATTTAAAAATTCAGAAGCTCCTGCACCCGTTTTCCCAAGTGTTCCAACTCCATGTGCATCGTCAACAAGAATTCTAAAGTTAAACTTACTCTTCAATGAAACAATGCTATTTAAATCACCTAAATGACCTGACATTCCAAATACACCCTCGGTAATTACTAGAATTGCACCCCCGGTTTGTGAAATAATATTTTCAGCTCTCTTTAATTGCTTTTCAAGATTTTCAATATTATTATGAGGATAAACAAATCTTTTACCTTGATGTAATCTAACACCATCAATAATACATGCATGACATTCACTATCATATACAATTACGTCTTTTCTGTCAACTAATGCATCAATAACTGACATAATACCTTGATATCCAAAATTCAGAAGAATAGTATCTTCTTTATTCATAAAATCGGATAAATTATTTTCAAGGATTTCGTGGATATTGGTGTTACCAGACATCATTCTTGAGCCCATTGGATAACCTAATCCCCATTTTTTAGTAGAAATGGTGTCGAATTCCCTGATTTCTGGGAGGTTAGAAAGTCCTAAATAATTATTGATACTCCACGTAAGAACTTCTTTTCCTCTAAACTTCATCTTACTCGAAATCTCTCCTTCAAGTTTTGGGAAAGTAAAGTAACCATGAGCATCTTTAGCGTGCTGTCCAAGTGGTCCACGATTTTGCTTTAATTTTTCAAATAAATCCATAATTCTATCGTTAGAAAATAGCTGCTAAAATACGAATTGAATTCATCTAGCCAAAATTGTTAATGATAAGTAAATTATTTAGCTAATAATTTTTATTAAAATTATATATTTGCAATATGATTAAAAAACAAATTTCAGTACTTTATATCTTACTCCTCGTGTTGTTGAGTTCATGTAATGAATATCAAAAAATACTTAAGAGCAATGACTTAAATTATAAATTTAAGAAAGCTGTTGAATTGTTTCAAAACGAAGAATACGTTAAAGCTTTTCCTTTATTTGATGAATTACTTCTTTTACATAGAGGCACAGATAAAGCAGAGCAGATATACTACTATTATTCTCTATCTGAGTATGAAAAGGGAAACTTGCTATCGGCTGCTCACCATTTAAATAATTTTGCCAATACATATCGTTCAAATATAAAAGCAGAAGAATGTGCATATTTATCGGTTTATTGCTATTATTTACTTTCCCCTAAGTATAGTTTAGATCAAATTAACACATTTAAAGCATTAGACGAAGCTGAAATCTTCTTGGACACATACCCTTTAAGTACCTATTATAATGATTGTTTAGCTTTGCAAACTAAATTAAAGCTTAAACTTGATCGGAAATCCTTTGAAACTGCTAAGCTTTATTATACAACACAAAACTACAAGTCTGCAATACATGCATTTAATTTCACTCTTCAAGAGAATCCAAATTCTTCATTTGTCGAAGAAGTTTTATTTTTACAGCTTAAAAGCTATTATTTTTTAGCTAAAAATAGTGTGGAAGAAAAAAAAGAGAAACGAATTAAAGATACAATCATTGCTTTTAATCAATTTAAAAACACATACCCTAATAGTCAGTATTTACATGAATCTAAATTGATTCATAAACAAGTCAAATTGCTTAGAGAATAATTTTACACAAAACAATTATGGATTATAAAAAAACAGATGCATCTAAAACAACAGTAACTAATGACAATAGTTTACTGGAAAATAAGGTTGGGAACATATATGAAGCTATTGTTGCTTTAGAAAAAAGATCAAATCAGATAGGTTCAGAGATCAAAGAAGAATTGTTATCTAAATTAGATGAGTTTGCAACACACAACGATAATTTAGATGAAATTTTCGAAAACAAAGAGCAGATTGAAGTATCAAAGTTCTATGAAAAACTTCCTAAACCAACCTTAATTGCAATCAAAGAGCTTTTAGACGATCAGCTTTTTATCAATACTCAAAATGAAGAGTAGCATTTTATGCTGAGTGGTAAAAATATTCTAATTGGAATTACTGGTGGAATAGCTGCATATAAAACTGCTCATTTAGTTAGAGAACTCATAAAGGCGGGTGCAAATGTGAAATGCATTCAAACCCCAAGTTCAAAAAGTTTTATTACACCTCTTACGCTTTCTACTCTTTCCAAAAATGAAGTTTTTTCTGAATTTACCTCAGATGAAGAGAATCCTAGATGGAACGACCATGTAAAATTAGCTCTCTGGGCTGATTTGTTTTTAATTGCTCCTGCTACAGCTAACACATTAAGTAAAATGTGTCAAGGTGTTTGTGACAACCTTTTAATAGCTACATACCTTTCATCAAAATGTCAAGTTTATTTTGCTCCGGCAATGGATCTTGATATGTATAAACATCCATCAACAATACAGAACCTAAAAAAACTTAGGCAATTTGGTAATGTCATGATACCTGCTGAGAAAGGCGAATTGGCAAGTGGTTTAGTTGGTGAAGGAAGAATGGCAGAACCACAAAATATACTTGAATTTGTTAAAACTGATTTAGCTTCAAAACTTCCACTTTCAGATAAAACAGTTTTAATTACTGCTGGACCAACTTATGAAGCAATCGACCCTGTGCGATTTATAGGGAATCGATCATCTGGTAAAATGGGGTGTGAATTAGCTCTTAATTTTGCGAATAAAGGTGCCGAGGTCTTTTTAATTCTTGGTCCATCTTATGAAAATCCAGTTCATCAAAACATTAAGCTCATTAGTGTTGAATCTGCTGAAGAAATGTATAATGAAGCATTATCTTTATTCGAAAACAGTAATATTGTAATTGCAGCTGCAGCAGTTGCTGATTATAAACCTGTCAATAAATTATTGCACAAGTATAAAAAAGAGTCAGGCACCCCTAAAATTGCTCTTCAAAAAACAAAAGATATTTTAGCTGATATGGGTACAGCTAAAAAAAATCAATTTTTAGTTGGATTTGCTCTTGAAACAAATAATGAAATTGAGAATGCTAAATCTAAATTACTCGAAAAAAATCTTGATCTTATTGTTTTAAATTCGCTTAATGATGAAGGTGCTGGTTTTGAGATAAATACAAATAAAGTAACGATACTTTCTAAAGACAATAAAATGCTTAGATTTGAGCTCAAATCTAAGCATGATGTTGCTAATGATATAGCTAATTTAATACTAAATGAAATCGATGCATAAATTTATTTGCGCCATTTTTATTTTAATCTTTAGTTTTCAGTTAAATGCTCAAGAACTTAACTGTAGAGTTCAGGTAAACTCACAAAAAATTCAAGGTACAAATCGTCAAAAGTTCACAAATATGCGAACAACGATTTATGAATTTATTAATAACACTCGATGGACAAATGATGTATATTCTCCTGAGGAAAGGATTGAGTGTAACATGATTATCAATTTGACAAGTCAGGTTGGTGCCGATGGTTACAATGGTTCAATTACGATTAAGTCTTCAAGACCAGTATACAGAACCTCTTATAATTCTTCAATTCTAAATATTATCGACTCTGATGTGAGATTTGACTATATAGAAAATCAAACATTAGAATTTAACGAGCATAATCATACTTCAAATTTGATATCAATTTTATCTTATTATGCTTATGTTATTATTGGAATGGATTACGATACATTTTCTCCTCTTTCTGGAGAGCAATATTTCTTAAAAGCCCAAAAGGTTATTGATAATGCACAATCAGATCAAAAAGCTACTGGATGGAAACCTTATGAAGGTACATTTAATCGCTATTGGTTAATTGAAAATTTACTTCACAATGACTATAAACCTTTACGTAATGCTATGTATTCATACCACCGCGAAGGACTTGATTTATTGGCAGAGCAAGCTGAATCTGCAAGAGACGAAATTACATCTGCCTTATACAATGTGAAAACTACTGCTAATAGAAAACAAGGAACATATTTACTAAAAGTTTTTTTTGATGCAAAAGCTGATGAGATTACTAAAATTTATTCTGATGGATTTATATCAAACAAAAATGAATTGGTAGATATGCTTAAGCAGATAGATCCAGCAAACATGGGTAAGTGGGATAAAATGCTTCAGAATCAAGATAATCGTTAGTTTATGCTACAATATCTCTCTATAAATAACTATGCATTAATTGATACTATAGAAATTAACTTTAGCAAAGGATTTAGTGTTATTACTGGAGAGACTGGCTCTGGTAAGTCAATTTTACTCGGCGCACTTCAACTTATTTTAGGAGAAAGAGCTGATACTAAAGTCATTTATGATAAAAATAGAAAATGTGTTGTTGAAGCTTCTTTTGGGATAAATAGGTATGATTTATCTTCATTTTTTTCTAATAATAATCTTGACTTTGATGCCAATCAAACTATAATTAGAAGAGAGATTTATATTAATGGTAAGTCAAGAGCTTTTATTAACGATTGCCCGGTAAAATTAGATGTTTTGAAGGCGTTTTCAAGAGAGGTTATTGATATACACTCACAACACCAATCTCTTTTGATTAATAAAACAAATTATCAAATACAGCTAATTGATAGACTTGCTTCAATTAAAATTAAAAGTCATAAAAATCATATTGAAGCATATCAAACAAACCTTAATGAATTAAAAACTGTTAAAGAGGAATTGGATAAAATTTTAAATGGTGGTGTAGACTCTAAAAACGAATTAAATTATTTATTATTCTTAACCTCAGAATTAGATGAAGCCAACATAAGAAATGGGGAAAAAGAGGAACTTGAAACAGCATTAAAAGTTTATGAAAATAGTGAGTACATTACAAATACTTTAAAAAAGGTTATTTATATTTTAGATCAACAGCAAGTCCCAGTCAGTAGTCAATTTCATGAAATTCTTGTCGATTTACAGAAAATTTCAAATCTAGATTTAAATTACGATGATATTAGAAGTAGAATGCAAAGTATTTCAATTGAATTGTCTGATTTCTCTAAAGAATGTGACATACTTCTTTCTAAGATAGAGCATAATAATTTTGATATTGAGGAAGCAACACAAAGACTTAACCTTATTTATCAGTTAGAGCAAAAACATAGAGTAAGCAACTATCAGTCTCTATCAGAAAAACATAAGGAAATCAGAGATAGAGTTGATCAATTATCATCAATAGACTTACAAGTATCAAATCTACATAATAAGATTTCAGTTCTTAATGACAAATTAAATAAAACAGCATCAATCATTAGTGCTAATCGACTTTTAGTTTGTCCTGAAATAGAGGATTTTGTAATAAATACGGTTAAACAGCTCGGTATAAACAATTGTCGATTTAAGGTGTCAGTTGAACAAGATGAACATTTAAATTCTCATGGAAAAGATCATGTGAAATTTCTATTTTCTGCTAATAAAGGCGTGCCACTTCAAGAAATGTCAAAAGTTGCTTCTGGAGGAGAAACATCTAGATTAATGCTAGCAATTAAAGCATTGCTAGCTAGACATCTTAAGCTGCCAAGTTTAATTTTAGATGAAATAGATAGTGGGGTATCTGGTGAAATTGCTGGTAAAATTTCTAAGATATTATTAGAGATTTCAAATGAAATCCAACTTATTGTTATTACGCATCTACCTCAAGTTGCAGCAAAAGCTCATAATCATTTTAAAGTAGAAAAACATGATAATGAAAATAAAAACACCACCATTATTAATTTGTTAAATGAAAATGAACGTCTAGATGAGCTAGCAAAAATGCTTAGTGGAGAAACAATTAGTTTAGCTGCAATAGAAAATGCAAAAGCTCTAATTTCTAATCATTAAATTCATTTATATTTGTTAAAACTAAAAAAACTAGAATGTTATTAAAAGGTAAAAAAGGTATTATTTTCGGTGCATTAGATTCTAAGTCAATTGCATGGAAAGTTGCAGAAGAAGCTAAAAAACAAGGTGCTAAATTTGTCCTTACTAATGCGCCAATCGCTATGAGAATGGGCGAGATTAATAATTTAGCCAAAAAGTGTAATTGTGAAATTATTCCTGCAGATGCAACTTCTATGGAAGATCTTGAAAATCTTTTCACTAAATCACAAGAAATATTAGGCGGAAAAATTGACTTTATATTACATTCGATTGGAATGTCTATTAATGTTCGTAAAGGAAAACATTATACTGACTTAAATCATGATTTCATGGTTAAAGGAATGGATGTTTCTGCAATGTCATTTCATAAAGTAATGCAAACTTCAATGAAATTAGACGCTATGAATGATTGGGGATCTATTGTGGCACTTTCTTATATAGCTGCTCAAAGAACCTTTCCAGACTATAACGATATGGCAGATAATAAAGCTTATTTAGAGTCTATTGGACGTAGTTTTGGTTATCATTTTGGGAAACATAAAAAAGTTCGTGTCAATACTATATCTCAGTCACCAACAATGACAACCGCAGGAAGTGGTGTTAAAGGTTTTGATGGTTTCTACAAATATGCAGATATGATGTCTCCACTTGGTAATGCACCATCAGAGGATTGTGCAAACTACGTTATTTCATTATTCTCTGATTTAACAAGAATGGTTACTATGCAGAATTTATTTCATGATGGTGGATTTTCATTTACAGGGGTAAGTCAAGAAATTATGGAAAACTTTATTACTAATGATTAATAAAAAAAGGAGCTTAAAAAGCTCCTTTTTTTATTGTAGATTTAAGATAGACTAATTTTCTTTTTTAATTTTTGTTTTCCCCTTTGACTTTGTAACCTTTATTTTGATTTGAGCTTTTTTGTTATCAAAGTCAATAAGCACCTTGTCTCCTTCACCAATATTATTTGAAATGATTTTTTCAGCAATTAAATCTTCAATGTATTTTTGAATAGCTCGTTTAAGTGGACGTGCTCCATATGCAGAATCATAACCCTTATCAGAAATATAATCCTTTGCAGCATCCGTAATTTTTGGAATGAAACCAATCTCTTCAATTCGCTTAAATAATTTAGACAATTCAATGTCTATGATTTGATGGATATCTTCTCTACTAAGAGTATTAAATAATATTACATCGTCAATTCTATTTAAAAACTCAGGAGCAAAAGCTTTTTTAAGAGAACCTTCTATAATACTCTTAGAGTAATCATCCATACTACTTTTACGAGCAGAAGTACTAAATCCAACTCCAGTTCCAAATTCTTTAAGTTTACGTGTACCAATATTAGAAGTCATAATGATGATTGTATTTTTAAAATCAATCTTACGACCAAGGCTATCAGTTAACTGACCATCATCTAATGCCTGTAATAACAAATTAAATACATCAGGGTGTGCTTTTTCGATTTCATCAAGTAAAACTACTGAATATGGCTTTCTACGAACACGCTCAGTCAATTGACCACCTTCTTCATAACCAACGTAACCAGGAGGAGCACCAATTAATCTAGAAATAGCAAATTTCTCCATATACTCACTCATATCTATGCGAATCATAGCAGATTCATCATCAAATAGAGATTTAGATAATTCTTTAGCTAATTGAGTCTTTCCAACACCTGTAGGACCTAAGAAAATAAATGATCCAATAGGTTTGTTAGGATCCTTTAGTCCAACTCTGTTTCTCTGGATAGCCTTTACTATTTTTTGTACAGCTTCATCTTGACCTATGACATTTTCTTTTAGCTGATTTGCCATTAGTGACAACTTAGATGCTTCCTTTTCAGCAACGCGTTTAATAGGAATCCCAGTCATCATAGAAATTACCTCAGCAACATTATTTTCAGTTACTAATTCTTTGTGTGACTTTACTTCTTCTTCCCACTTAATTTGAGCCTCAAGAAGCTCATTTTCAGTTTTCTTTTCAATATCTCTCAGCTGTGCAGCCTTTTCATACCTCTGTTTTTTAACAACTTCAACCTTCTGACCTTTAATGTCTTGAAGTTTGTTTTCAAGTGAAATGATACTCTCAGGAACTTTGATGTTTGTAATGTGAACTCTTGAGCCAGATTCGTCTAGTGCATCAATTGCTTTATCTGGCAAGTGCCTATCACTTATATATCTACTTGTTAAACTCACACAGGCTTCAAGTGCCTCATCAGTATAAGTTACATTATGATGAGATTCGTAACGATTCTTAATATTTTTAAGAATCTGTAAGGTTTCTTCATCTGAAGTAGGTTCTACCAATACTTTTTGGAATCTTCTTTCTAATGCACCATCTTTTTCGATATGCTGACGGTATTCGTCTAAAGTTGTTGCACCAA
>TARA_B100001093_G_scaffold274829_1_pt1 | contig 11417 bp, 10 predicted proteins | sample TARA_B100001093 | Tara Oceans TARA_B100001093 (sample SAMEA2623116) | marine metagenome | biome: marine biome (ENVO:00000447); feature: surface water layer (ENVO:00002042); material: "saline water (ENVO:00002010), including plankton (ENVO:xxxxxxxx)" | depth 5 m
GATAATTTAGATGATTGCTGGAATAATTTTGATAATCTATCGCAAGGGTCTGCTTCAGAAGGTTATGGAGAGATATTATTCCCCGAAGGTCAAGATGTAGTAGTAGATTTTTCTTGTGAACTACAAACTGGATTTTCTGAAGACTTCATTCTTGAACTTAATGAAACAATATCTGTTAGGATGAAATTTAATATTGAATCAGGGAATTGTGGTGGAGCAGAATGTGATTTAACACTGACTCTTTTTAGAGGTGACGAAGAGATTTCTCAGCATACAGAGCCTGCTAACTCAGTTAACAATGGTAATGATTTCACTACTAACTGGGATATTGTTGTAAGTGATTCTTTCCAAAGTTGGTCGAAAGATACCTCTACAACAATTACAGTTTCTTATTCGGTTCCTGCCCAAGGGGGCCCTCTGTGTGAAAACCCTGTTCCTGGACTTGATCAAGATTGCTCTGGTAGTTTTAGGATGTACTATTCCGATGAGGGCGGTTCTCCTGGTGATGTTTATGCTGAGTTCCCGATCTATGTTTCATTATTAGATTCAGAAGCTAATCTGGGTAAAACATCTTTTGGTCCAATTTTATTTATTATCCCATTTCTTGCTGTAATGGCTCTTTTGGGATGGGTGGCATACCGTGAAGATTGGATGTCAAAACAAGAATCTACGGAACCATTTGATATGGGTGATTGGGCTTCAAACAGTTTGAATAAAATCAATCCAACAATCTGGGGTCCTGAAGCAATCTCTGGTACTAAAAAAGCTTCAAAAGAATGGAGAAAAGGTGGAGCATTAACTGAAAATAAAACACGTAGAGTAGTTACACTTTGTCTGATGTATTTCGCCCAAGGGCTTCCTTGGGGATTTGCTAGTGTTACATTCGCTGCATATCTAATTGACAATGGAACCCCTGTAGAAGATATAGCAATTTTATTCGCAACGGTAGCTCTTCCTTGGACATTTAAGTGGATTTGGGGCCCAGTTGTAGATGCTATATTTATTGAGAAATATGGGCCTCGAAGGCAGTGGGTACTTTTCGCTCAAGCTGGAATGGCATTGACACTAGGAAGCTTGATTCTTGTTGATGATCTCAATGAGCAAGTAGATCTAGTAACTAGAGTATTATTTGTTCACAATATATTTGCATCTCTACAAGATGTTGCTACAGATGCCCTAGCTGTAGAAATTCTCCAACCAGATGAGGTGGCTAAAGTAAATGGGTTCATGTTTGCCGCCAAGAGGCTTGGAATAATTATTGGAGGTGCCGGATTAGGGGTTCTCATTGGTGTAATTGGTATTTCCGGAGTCATTTTAGCGCAATTGGCTCTACTATTGTTAATCATGTGGATACCTCTTACTTTGAGAGAAAAACCTGGAATTAAGTTATTCCCTTGGTCTAAAGTAGATGCAATCCTTATAGATTCAGAATCCAATGAAGAAGTCATAGATGAAAATGAAACAGAAACTCCTTGGATTGATGAAGAAAAGTTCATGACAGCTAAGAATGTAGGATACAGCGTTTCTGAAGCGAGTATTTCCATCACAGCATTCTTTACAATAATAGGTCTTTCAACATGGTTTACAGGATTTGCTATTGATGTATTCACTATTGATTGGGGGTTAGGTGCTGATATAAGGAAGATTACTAATCCTATAAGTTATGTCTGTTTATCCATAGCGCTTTTACTATTCTCATTTAATTTTATTATGAAATACTTGGGTAATGATGGCCCTACTTTACCACAAGTCCCCAATCCTTTTTCAGTATTGCCTGTAGGGACTAAAAATACTGTAGCTAGAACTTCGTTTTATCTTGTGAAGGCATTTTCTGTCAGATCTGCCTTCCTATTAATTGGACTATGTTTATTGGCTGATTTGTATTACTTTGTGGTTCCGATTACATTTGATATCTTCATTAATGGTGCTGGTTGGTCACAACAAAAGTATAATGGAATAGTTGGTGGAATAGTTGTATTTGGAGCAATGTTTGGTCAGATAATTGGTGGATTTTTGGGTGATCGCTTTGGAACAAGAAGAGTTGCAATGGTCTTCTTTTTAGCACTTGCTTTCGCAAATGCTAGTCTAGCATTCCTAGAGCCTTTGTGGACCAATACTACCATAATGACAACTTTCCTTATTCTTCAGGCATTTATTGCTGGAATTGCTTGGATTTGTGTTATATCATTGACCATGAGGCTTACATGGAGCAAAGTTGGTGGAACTCAATTTACTGCATACATGTCATTATTTAATTTATCAGGAGTATTTGCTTATACTATGACTGGAAGAATGATAGCAATATTTGATTATTCTACGGCGATTTACTTAGGTGCTGTGTTAACTATGGCTACAGTAATAATGTTGATTTTTATAGATGAAGATGAGACCGACAGAGTTCTAGAAGGACGAATTAAAGATGGCGAGATATGGGAAGAAGAAGATCCAGACACTGATCTCGGTGAGAGACCTGAATGGTGGAAAGATGAAGATCTTCAGCCTTCTACAACTTAGATTAAATTCTATTCAATTATTTCCTTAGGTTCATTAGTGATGCAGTATTAGGTTAATTATAGGAAGTGTTGATTTGGATAGGTTTGTCGAAATTTTAGGAGAATGTAATACTGATTTTCTATTATTTACACAAACAATTTGTGGTTATTGTAATCGAGCAAAGAATGTATTAAATTCTAAGAATCTGACATATTCTGAAATTAACTTTGATCATGAAGATAATTTACGTACCGAAGTAGTTGGGATTACAGGACATAGGACAGTCCCTATTTGTTTTGATATGAGAAATGAAAAACCAATTTTTGTTGGTGGCTCCGATCATTTAATTGATTATTTTCAGAAAGGTAACTAGCTATCTGCCATACTTTGAATAATTAATTTCAATTCATTTAATTGATTTAGATTAACCATATGTCCCTTTTCATGTTTTAACTTTGTAACTTCCCAATCTGCTTGCTCAAAGATCTCAATATGTTCGATTCCTTGTTCTATTGGTACCAGATGGTCTCTAGAACCATGCATCCAAACTACTTTTCTTGGCTTCAAGAATGGTAATATTTCTCTTAATTCATCAGGTCTCACAGATTTTGTTCCAAGTAAAACTAGACCTTTTATTCTACTTTGAATATCATATTCGAGCATAGCAGATGCTATAGCAGCACCTTGGGAAAAACCTCCTATTATAATTGGTCCTTCAGGAATTTCTGAAATTAAGTTTTGTATAGAATCCTTTACTTCCCGTAATGCATCAGTTCCTAGGGGTTCCGTTGGTTCTTCTGAACGTAACCACCAAGCAAACCCTCCTCTCGTTGGGTGAGGAATTTTGGCTTCTGGACAAAATATATTCCATCCTTTAGGAACTAATTGTTTTGCTAAAGGCTCCATTTTAGCGGATGTACCTGTCATTCCATGCATCATTACGAAGGTGCCAGACATGTTATCATTAGAGATTCCAGGAATAAGTTATTCCGCCAGCTAATAACATTCTCAGATGTGTATCTCCTGTGAATGTAACTGTAAGAGTATATTCTTGACTTGGATACGGAATGGTGCCCAAAGTTCCTGTTTCTTCAGCTCCAGGTCCCCAGAACCTTTCTAGAGCGGAAACTGAGGTGTGGTCTCTCAACGTTAGCGTAATTGTAGAACCTCCTCCACATGAAGCATCTAAGAAATATATCATTTCATTCCATTCTCCATCATTTGGATGATCTGATACGAAGAAAGAATCTACAAACTCTGCATCGGGGCCGCTATTATACCAATTGTTACTGTATAAATCGCCTCCTCTAACGAAATATACATCTCCAGTATGGCCAACTCCATTGTCTGCATTTTTCATCTTCAACTGAATTACTCCTTCAGAGTCAGTCCAAATGAATGATGAGAAGAATGCAATATTTCCATCAAAGATATAATCTATAGATGAACCATCACTTGCAGTTGCCCTAATTGATGCAATCGATGAATCCACGGATGATACTACGGCATTCCAATCATTTTCAAATAAACTAAAACTCCATGCTTTATTCTTTTTCAATGGAAAATCCAAGACATCTTTTGCTTCACCATTTTCAAATGGACTTAATTGTTCATGAGTAATCCTACCAAGGAATGGATTATGATTTAGTACAGCATGTCTTCTTGCTTCTCCTATACTAGAAATTGCTAGCATGTATGCAGTTCCATCTTCTTCAATATCTGTAGTTGCTACTACTAACTTCGTAGTATCATCACTATAATCTGGTGTTGAGAATGTGTATAGCCAATAATCTCCTAATTCCCATGTCGGAACAGAGATTTCTTCAGAACTTGAGTTCCCAGTAATACCTTCTGTTACTGCGGTACAACCAGTCATCGATGTCAGTAAGATTACCAACATAAATCCAACTGATACTCCTCTAGCCATACAAATCCCTCTGGGTAGTTAGTCAAGAGACTAACGGTCAATTGTTTCAAAGAAGGCCGGTATCAGTTAATTTACCTGTTCCAGCCAATACAACTGCAACAATTGACATTAACTTAATCAGAATATTAAGTGAAGGCCCGGATGTATCTTTGAATGGATCTCCTATTGTGTCTCCAATTACAGCAGCATCGTGAGCTGAATCTCCTTTTTCAGCTCCAGCGATATGTCCTTGTTCAATAGCCTTCTTTGCATTATCCCAAGCACCACCAGCATTTGCCATGAATAGTGCCATTAGAACTCCTGTAACTAATGAACCTGCTAATAGGCCACCCAATGCATCCCATCCCAAAACGTATCCTACAATCACAGGTGCAGATATTGCTACTACGCCTGGTCCTACCATTTCTCTTAATGCAGCCTGTGTAGAAATATCAACACATTTCTTAGAGTCGGGTTTTACACCTTCCTTTCCTTCTAGTAATCCTGGTATTTCTTTGAATTGCCTTCTTATTTCAATAACCATATCTCCAGCAGCCTTTCCCACAGATGTCATTGTCATTGCTGCAACAACAAATGGAAGTCCACCACCAATCAACAAACCGATAACAACAATTGGTTCTGTGAGTTCAAGATTTAGCAAGGAATCACCATTTGCATCTGTACCAATCGCTGCGGTATATGCAGCGAATAGTGCAAGTGCAGTCAAAGCTGCAGATCCAATCGCGAATCCTTTACCAACTGCAGCTGTTGTATTTCCAATTGAGTCAAGTTCATCGGTGATTGCGCGAACGTCATCTCCAAGACTACTCATTTCTGCAATTCCGCCGGCATTGTCTGCAACAGGTCCGTATGCATCAACTGTCATTGTAACACCGACAGTTCCTAACATACCCATTGCAGCCATTGCTATACAATACAGTCCAAATTGTTCACCGCCAAATTCGTTGGCTCCTAGGATACCAAGAGAGATGAGGACGACTGGTACGAATGTAGACATCATACCGACGGATAATCCTGCAATTGCGTTTGTGGCAGGTCCTGTTTTGGACATTTCACCGATATGTGGAATAGCCTTTGTTTTAATCCCAAAGACTGGTTCGATGCCTGTGTAATATTCTGTTACAAGTCCAATAAGAATTCCAATCACACTTCCAAGAACTACGGAATGCATGATTCCATAACTCACATCGATTAGATCTTGATGTATAGCTAGGTAACCACCTGCCCAAAACAAAACTGCAGCTATGAATGTTGTATTTCGTAAAGCCGCTGCAGGATCTTTTCCATTCTTTAAGATGGACATTGAAAATACGCCTATAATAGATGCTGTATATCCAATAAACCCTAAAAGAATTGGAAGAAGAACATAGTCCTCTGCGATGTTAACATCAAAATCATTAGCAATAATCATTGCAGCGATAATTGAACCTACGAAGGATTCGAAGATATCTGCCCCCATTCCAGCAACATCGCCCACGTTATCGCCTACGTTATCTGCGATTACACCAGGATTTCGTGGGTCATCTTCAGGAATACCTGCTTCAACCTTACCTACAAGATCTGCACCTACGTCAGCAGCCTTTGTGTAAATTCCTCCACCAACACGGGCGAATAGAGCGATTGAAGAAGCACCCATACCGAACCCAGCAGCCGCACTAACAGGGTTCATTGTACCATCACTTGCAGTTTCTCCAGCACTGAGCCAGAATGCAATGAGAGAGATACCTAGAAGACCTAGACCACCAACTGACAGTCCCATTACAGCTCCACCATTATAAGATACTGCGAGAGCTCCTGCTTGCCCCTCATTCTTAGCAGCCATAGCAGTTCTTCCATTAGCTGAAGTCGCAGCTCTCATTCCAGAGAAACCTGCTCCTACTGAAGCGACTGCACCTGCAAAGAATGCAATTGCGGTCTCCATATCATTCAACCATGCTAGTAAAACACCAACAACAACAACGAATATACTCAATACTCGATATTCTGCATTCAAAAAGGCCATAGCCCCATCTTGAATCTCTTGAGTTATGTCTGCCACAACTTCATTATCAATTTCTACACTATTCACTCTCTTGTATAATACGAATGCAATTAGAAGTCCTAAAACTCCTGTTGCTGCTGCAATTAATGGTATATTTTCTAACATGGTGTCCACCTTTGTGACTCGGCGACCAAAGAGTTGCTTATAATCAGAATCCCAATAAAAGCCCACTTAATTTGTGACTGACTATACTTTTTCTAAAACTATTTTAGCAAAAGAACTCAAAATGCCAGCGCCATCATGTTCTCCTTTGAATGATTTATATTCATCTTCCGATATATGTCCCCAACCATATGCTCGTTCAATCCTTTTTCTTGCGGCTTCTGGGTGAAATTGTATCCCCCATGCAGGCATTGGTTCACCTAAATCATTATTCACTCTCACAGCGGTAACTATGTTGTGAGAAGTTTTACTGAGTAATGTACAACTATCAGGAACAGTCATCACATGATCTTGGTGACTGAATAAACCTGAAATCTTTTCATTATTTTCGACATGTGATGTCAGTAAAATATCTCTCTCTCCTTCTTTAGTAAGTTCAAGAGTCCAGATTCCGCTGGATAATGATTCCGCCCTTTCAATTTCCGACCCTAATGAATGACAAAGTAATTGATGTCCAAAACAAATTCCCAGAGTAGGAGTACCAGATTTTGCTGCTGCCCTAAACATAGTTTCTGTGGGTCCCATCCATTCTTCCCAGATACTTACATTCCTTCTAGAACCAGAACAAACTACAGCATCTAAATTTAATTCAATAATCCAGTTTCTCATTTCTTCTTCATTTTCATGCATCGGCATTACAATTCGACTAAATTTAATATTCCTCTCTGCCAAGGTTACTTCTATATCACTCCAGAAATCATATTCATAGTCCCAATTAGGTACATCAGACTCCGTGAGTTTTGTTTCCGAATCATGATTCGTTTTTTCTCCAGCATCAAATGACTGCATCTGGGGTGTTACTAGTAAAACCTCAACATTAGATAATGCAGCCAATGGCTTGATTACTTCCTGATTTCCACCATGCCCAAATTCAGCTCTTTCTACAAGTAAATCAATCATCAATACCCTCAACGAAGTACTCATCATATACTTGAAAGAGCCTCAGGTTCATTAGTCCTCGGCTGCTACGCTCACTCAGAAGGACGTTAGGCAAATGGTAGATGAACAACTTATTCTTGCTTCAGTAGGGCCTGTTCAGGCGATTTTAGACGCGCATGACGGAGTTGTTAATGTTGTAGACACAACTGATGGAATAATTATGATTTCATTAGAAGGTGGTTGCACTGGATGTAGTTCTACACCAATGACTGCAATGCAAATTTATTATTCTTTAATGAAGCTAGATGATGTGAATGATGTTGTATTTGTAAATGGTGAACTGCCTGCTTACATGAGAGCATTTATTGATGAAAAACTTGGCCAGTAAGATTTAGTCATTATTATTCTCTCTTTCAGCAGCCCTCATTTTCATGATTTGATGCGGATTAGATTCTCCTTGTACATCTTTTCCTTTTATATTCATCATTCCCGAGATTGCAACAATCACTGCAATTACTGCAAATGGCCTTGCAACAGTGGTAGAACCCCAAAGTTCTCCTCCAAGATAATGCAGAATAAAAAGTATGATTGCAGAAATAATGCACAAGGTTGCAACTATCTTTTGTGTCAATACTTCTCCTCTTTCAAAACGCGCTAATGTTCCAATTGCCATCCACAAAATAGTCGCTATACCGCACATGGAGATAGACGCTGCTTCTAGAATTGAAACCAATTCCATGGCCATAGGATGGGGTCTTCATTTGTTTATGTTGGGGAGAATCATTCCGAATATTGAATGGTATGATTCAAGACCCTTGGGCCCCTCATGAAGACATGGTAAAGGTGGGGGGTTGGTCATTACCAAAATCTCGTAGGAATGAACCTCCATATTTTAGCAAGACACAATTAGTTGATGTTTTAGAGCAAGTAGCAGTTCTATTAGAATTATCTGGTGCAAATGGATTCAGAGTTCGCGCCTATCAAAATGCTTCACGAGCTTTATCGTCACTGGAGGAAGATTTATTTTCAACAATTTCGGAAGGCAGATTATTACAAGTAAAAGGTATTGGAAAAGGGATTGGAGGTCTAATCACTGAATCAGTAATGCAAGGAACTTGGGGTGATATGCAATCATTATATGATAAAGTTCCCCCTGGATTAATTGAGATTGTTGGAATACCTGGATTAGGGCCTAAAAAGGTGAAAGCATTATATGATTCATTAGGAATTGATTCTATTGGATTATTGAAGACGGCATGCGAACTAGATCATATTTCATCTCTTCCCGGTTTTGGTAAAAAAAGTCAGAAGAAAATTTTTGATGGAATAGATCTTCTACGACGTTATCAAGGCAGAACAAGAATGGATATTGGATTACTTTATGGTCGTTCTTTGGAAGAAAAAATTTCTCTAATACAGGGTGTTGAAAAAGCACAGCTTGCAGGAAGTGCGCGTCGAAGACGTGAGACAATAGGTGATTTGGATATTGTAGTTTCTTCATTGATTGAAAATCACCAGAAAGTAATTCAGAAAATTCTAGGACTTCCAGGAATTGCAGAAATTAAAGGATACGGGGATTCTAAAATTAGCTTGATTCTAGAGCAAGAGATGTTGTCTAATTCAATAGGTAGTGGGGCTTTAGATGAACGACTTGCAGAGGCACTAATCGAGAGGAACAGCGATGCCACAATCGACGCCCAGGTCAGAATAGTTACTCCAGAAACATTCCCTTTTACTCTTGCATATTTTACTGGCTCTAAGGAACATAATATTAGAATGCGGCAAGAAGCAATTAATCGAGGACTTAGATTAAATGAATTTGGTTTGTTCTCTGAATCTTTAGCGGGCTCATCAATTGGGATGGAAGCTGCAAAGCACACATTATTATGCTCTGATGAATCAGAAATTTATAAAAATTTAGATATGCATTGGGTACCTCCAGAAATGAGAGAGGATATGGGCGAAATTGAAGCCGCTACATTGTCTAAATCGTCACTTCCAGAATTGATTATTCCTGAAGATATCAAAGGTGCTTTCCACAATCATACTGTTTATTCGGATGGAAGCAATACTCTTGAAGAAATGGCATTAGCTGCACAATCGCTAGGTTGGCAATATTTGGGTATTGCTGATCACTCTCAAGCTCTAAATATCGGGGGAAGGTCGATTGGTATTCCAAGTGATGTAGTTCCAAAGCAGCATGATGAAATTATAAAACTCAATCAAAAATGGTCAGATGAGGGTGTTGATTTTAGATTATTCCACGGTTCTGAATGTGATATATTAGCTGATGGTAAACTAGACTACTCTGAAAATGTTCGGAATATTTTTTCTCATGTGGTAGGAAGTATACATGCCTTGGGAAGTTGGAGAAATAGGGATGAAATTGAGAATACTGAAATGTTAATTAGAGCAATTGAGGACCCTACATTCACTATTTTGGGTCATCCAACTGGGAGAATATTACAAGTTAGAGAAGGTATACCAATTGACATGTATGCAATTATTAGAAGGATGGGGGAATTGAATATTGAGGGTAATTTTAAAGCGATTGAAATTAATGCATCCCCCTATCGTCTAGATCTTGATTGGCGTTTGTGTAAATTCGCAAAAGAGCAGAAAGTACCAATTTGTATCAACCCGGATGCTCATGATATTAATGGGCTAAATGATGTATGGTATGGTGTACAAATTGCACGCAAAGGATGGCTTGAGAGATCAGATATACTAAACACAAAGTCAGGTACTGAAATTGAATCTCTATTCGATGTTTGATAATGTTCATCATCAAGAAACCTTTCGACAATAATATGAGTGTTACAAGGGGGTTGATTTTTTCTTCAGTTTCAATTATTCCTGCTATGATTTTAGGTCTAGTATCTTACATAATTTTAGGAGGTGTGACAAGTTCTCCTGATAGCTCTGATTTCATGTATGGTCCATGTTATGGAGTTCCATTTTCTATAATTATTATATCATTTATCTACGGTTTGAAAGAACAGCCGGAGTTGGAATAATGAAACGTTCTGATAAGGCACATAAAATTGGTCAAATTTTGGATGATTTATACCCTACTCAACCAATCCCTCTCGATCATAAAGATGCATATACATTACTTGTTGCAGTAATGTTATCCGCCCAAACAACTGATAAGAAAGTGAATGAAGTCACTCCTAATTTATTTTTTCGAGCAGATAACCCTGAAAAAATGTCAAAGCTTGAAATTGATGAAATATATGAAATAATTCGTGAAATAGGTCTTGCACCAACAAAGGCGAAGAATCTTAAGAAGATGGCTGAACAAATTATAGAAGGTGGTGGCGAAGTAATTCCTGATTGGGATTTCTTAGAATCATTAGCAGGCGTAGGTCATAAAACAGCTAGTGTAGTAATGTCCCAAGCCTTTGGAGTTCCTGCATTTGCGGTTGATACCCATATACATCGATTAGCATATCGTTGGGGTCTGTCAAATGGTAGAAATGTTCAAACTACTGAGAAGGATTTGAAGAAAGTGTTTCCCGAAGACACATGGATTAGAAGACATTTACAAATTATCTTTTTTGGAAGAGAACACTGCCCTGCAAGAAACCATGATCTAAGCGGATGCCTGATGTGTAGTTGGGCTTCAACAAAAAAACTGATTAAAGAAAGTAAAAGTTAATTCTTTTTTCGAATTAACATCCCTCCAATCACTATAAATGACACTCCAGCTAGTAGAGAAGGTACCTGTAAACTAGAAACTGAATCAGTTAAATCTCTAGCATTTTGGCATTCTCCCTCATCTAAACCGGTGATTTGGCCAATTGTACCGATATCTGAATCACAATCATCTTGGATTCTTTCATCAATGTACCCTGCTAATAAAATCGTGATTAAAAATGATATTAATCCAATTACTCCCAACACTATACAAAA
>TARA_B100001093_G_scaffold163726_1_pt1 | contig 11409 bp, 9 predicted proteins | sample TARA_B100001093 | Tara Oceans TARA_B100001093 (sample SAMEA2623116) | marine metagenome | biome: marine biome (ENVO:00000447); feature: surface water layer (ENVO:00002042); material: "saline water (ENVO:00002010), including plankton (ENVO:xxxxxxxx)" | depth 5 m
CAATTATTATTCCAAAACAAAAAGTAAGTTTAAATCTATTTATAAACTAAAACTCACAAAGTTCCTCTGTTAGCCTGCTCCCTTTCAATAGATTCAAAAAGCGCTTTAAAATTACCCGCTCCAAATCCCTTTGCTCCCATGCGCTGTATAATTTCAAAGAACAAGGTGGGACGGTCTTCTAGAGGCTTGGTAAAAATTTGTAATAGATAACCCTCTTCGTCTGCATCCACCAAAATAGAAAGTTCTTGCAGGGCAGAAACGTTCTCTTTCATGAGTTTCATATGGGAGCCAAGTCGCCCCGGGATGGCTTGGTAATAAGCTTCGGGAGGTGGGGGAAGAAATTGTACGCCATTTTTACGCAAATGTTTTACGGTCTCAATGATATCATCTGTAGCTACGGCGATGTGTTGTACTCCAGAATCTTCATAAAAATCTAAATACTCCTCAATTTGAGACCGCTTTTCAGCTTTGGCAGGCTCATTGATCGGGAATTTAATGCGGCCGTTCCCATTGCTCATCACTTTGCTCATAAGTGCTGAATATTCGGTGTGAATTTGCGTGTCGTCAAAGGATAAGAAATTAACAAAGCCCATCACCTTCTCATACCATTGAACCCAAGTATTCATTTGTCCCCAACCTACATTACCAACAATGTGATCCACATATTTTAAACCAGCAGCTGGGGGGTTGTAATTGGATTTCCAAGTAACAAATCCTGGTAGGAATACCCCATTGTAATTTTTTCGCTCTACAAATATATGGACTGTTTCGCCATAAGTATAAATCCCAGAACTGACCACCTCACCAAATTCATCCCGATCTGTTTTAGGAGAGAAATAAGATTTAGCACCCCGTTTTGTGGTCTCTAAATAAGCTTTCTTTGCATCCTCAACCCAAAGCGCAATGACCTTTACGCCATCGCCGTGTTTTCTCAAATGCGCATTGAGCGGGGATTTACTGTGAAGTGGGGTGCTGAGGATCAATCTTATTTTACCTTGCTTTAAGACGTAGCTAACTTTGTCTTTTGAACCGGTCTCCAATCCTTTATAAGCCAAGGACTGAAACCCAAAGGCCGTTTTATAAAAGTGGGCCGCTTGTTTGGCATTGCCTACATAAAGTTCTATATAATCGGTTCCAAGAAGAGGTAAAAAATCTTGGGCACCAGCGAAAATTTTCTTTAGACCGAGGTCTGTAGATTCTGTGGATTTACTCATAACTAAAATTTAAGGTTAAGTCTTTTTTTCTAACCACGATTGGTAATAACCATCGTCAGAAATTTTAAGGGCTTCTTCAGTGAGCTGAAGGGGTTTAAAAGTATCGACCATTACAGCTAATTCTCTAGTGTCTTTAAGGCCAATGCTGCGCTCCATAGCTCCTGGGTGGGGACCGTGGGGAATGCCTGCGGGGTGCAAGGAAATATGGCCCGCTTTAACATCGTTTCGACTCATAAAATCACCATCGACATAATACAAAACCTCATCGCTGTCAATATTGCTGTGATTGTAGGGCGCTGGGACTGCTTTCGGATGATAGTCGTAAAGGCGGGGTACAAAACTACAAACGACCAAGGCATTGGTTTCAAAAGTTTGATGGACCGGAGGGGGTTGGTGAATTCTACCGGTGATGGGCTCAAAATCGTGAATGGAAAATGCATAGGGATAATTATAGCCATCATATCCAACTACATCAAATGGGTGAGAAGCATAAACCATCTCAATGATTTCATTTTTCTTTTTTATTTTGATGGTAAAATCCCCGACTTGATCATGGGTTTCAAGCATTGCAGGGCGGCGAATGTCCCGCTCACAATAAGGGGCCTGTTCCAAGAGTTGACCAAACCAATTGCGATAGCGCTTGGGTGTATAAATGGGGCTGTAAGATTCAACAATAAAAAGCCGGTTGTCTTTTGTCTGAAATTCAATTTGGTAGATGACCCCTCTTGGGACCACTAAATAATCTCCATATTTAAAGGCTAAGTTCCCAAACATGGTTCTAAGTGTTCCTGAACCCCTATGGATAAAAATAAGTTCATCTGCATCAGAATTTTTATAAAAATACTCGGTTAAAGAAGTTTGGGGTGCTGCCAATATAATGTTGCAATCAGCATTGGTAAGTACCACGCTGCGACTCTCTAAATAATCTTTTTTTTGCGCCACTTCAAATCCGCGCAATCGATGCGATTGAATGTTGTTTGAAACAGCAACTTTTGGGGCAATGCTGTACTGTTTACCAATGGATTTTACTTGTGTTGGGCGGTGCAGGTGATAGGCCGTGCTGGCCATACCATCGAAGCCAATAGTTCCAAAGAGTTGTTCGTAATAAAAGCCCCCTTTGGGATTGTTAAATTGTGTGTGTCTCTTGGGTGGAATCTCCCCAAGTTTGTGATAAAAAGGCATTTTAAAGGAATTTAATGTGAAAGAAATTATGTGAGAGTGGTGGGATCAGAAAAGAACCCAAAGAGAACAACTACTCAGGATTTCGCTTGAGAAGAAAACGAAGTAACAATAAAAGATCTTTCCAATACAGGGTCATATCCAAAGTTAAGAAAAAAAACAATAGGTTTTAGAACCAATACCCTAAATTGACAAAAACACCTTTAAACTTATTCTCTGGAGACCAATGGTATTTAAATTCTATGGGGCCAAAAATAGTTTCCAATCCATAACCGATTGCAAAACCAGAGTGTGAAGGCAGCTCAAGCCAGTCTTGGGTGGCAAAAATATTAGTTCCAATGTTTGAAAAGTTTGCTGAGAAGTTGAGATGGTGCCGCTTGTAAAATTCCCAATCCATATTATAATAGGCCTTTAAAAAACTATTCCCTGAAAGACTAAAAAAATCGTATCCAAACATATTGCTATAATTATTTATATGGTTGTGGGCATAACCACCAAGTCCAAAATTTAGAGCGGGTACATTGCCATTTCCAATCCTTAAACCCCCTTCAATCCCAACCAATAATGAAAAATTGTTGGATAAAGCCAATGCTTTGGCGATGTTTGTTTTAATGGCCAAAAACTGACTAAAATTTTGATGGTTAGAAGCCGATAAATACAATTCACTAGCAGTCATAAACAACAGCCCGTCGCTAGGGAAAAACACATTGTCCAAAGTATCGTATTTCAAACTTGAATTTAGACTGAAAAAATCACTGTTTTCAATTTGATATTCAGAAGTCTGGAAAACACTTACAAGCGAGGGACTCGAGGCCTCTATCGCTAGTTGTTTAAATCTGGCTCCTAATTTAAAAGACAAATCCTTTTTTATCAGGGTTTCAACAAAAAATTCCGTTGTGAAATCTGAGATTCTAATCGGAATATCACTGTCTATTTGCGTGGGTAAAGAACTGTCAAAAAACAAGGGGTTGATGTCGTATTTAAAAGTGGTCCGTTTTATGTTAAACCCAATGCTCCAGTAAAAGCCCTTATCTATATAATAATCAAAATTAAAACGAGAGTTGTCGCCCAGTATAAGGTCTAGTGACAAGACGTCGTTTTGTAATAAAAATTGTTTCTGAGTAAAGTTTAACAACACAGAACTCTTTAAAACTTGATCGTAATGCAGTCCAAATTTCAGCAAACTTGTGTTGGTTGTTTCCTTTATATTGGCTGTAAAATCATAAGCGTTGGAATTTTGAGGAGAAAAACTATAACGAAAACTATCAAAATTGTTGGTTGCTAAAAGATTGTTGACCCCTTTACTAAAATCATCAAAACTAATGATTTCACCACGGCGAAATCTCAACTTCCCGAATATATATGAATCTGAATACTTTTTGTTGCCAAAAATTTGAACCTTGTTAAACTTCAAAGAGTCTAAAGTTATATTTTTTTTTGGTTCCTTTCGAAAATTCTGTGATTTGGCAATAGCTTTCAGATCTTCCATAACAACAGCAACAGAGGCCTCCCCTCTTTTGATAATCTCAGCACCTTTATTAAATGAAATAATTGTGAAATCATCCACATTGGGTTCAATAAAAAAATCGGTCAGTTTAATCTTATCTTTAAGTTCCTCAGCAGATCTAAAATTATTTATTTGCGATAGGATGTCTGAAATTGAAGTGATCTCTTCCTTGGTCAAAAGATCTTCTTCTACACTGACCCCAATGATATAATCCAAGTTTTTTGATTTTAAATGTTCTATGGGATAGTTATTTGAAATTCCACCATCCATCAGCATAGCCCCGTCGCGTTCTTGGGGCTGAAATAAAGTTGGTAAAGTACTGCTAATGGTAATGGCTTCGGCCAAATTTCCAGAATCTAATATCAAAGATGCACCTGTCTCCATGTCTGTAGCGGTACAATAAAAGGGAATTGGAAGCTGACTAAAGTCACGGATAGCACTTACATCAAGTGTGAGTTTTGTAAATAAATTGAATAAATTTTGACCTCTAGAAATGGAAGACGGCAATTGGATTTTAAAATTCTTTAGCGGTAGTGACGCGCCGTATTTTTCAGAATTTTTACGTTCTTGAAATGTTTTAGAAGGACGTGGTACCTTGTCTCCCAACAATACATCAAAATCAATGACTCTGAAAATCGAGTCCAATTGCTTGCCGGTGTAACCCGCGGCATACAATCCACCAACGGCTGAGCCCATGCTGGTTCCTCCAATATAATCAATTCGAACGCCCAGGCTGTCAATGACTTTGAGTACGCCAATATGAGCCAAGCCCTTGGCGCCTCCACCGCTCAAAACCAATCCAATTTTTGGATTGTCTGCTGAGGGATTTTGGGTATAGCCAACGAGGCTAAACAAACAACTAATAATGTATAATTTGGGGTTAAGTTTCATTTTTAGAATGGTAATAATTATAAATTTTTTGTGCTTTAGACAAGCCGATAATTTGCTCTAACTCATCCAACTTGGCAAATGAGACTCGCTGTGGCGATTTAAAGACCTTGAGTAATTGGACCCGTGTTTTATCGCCGATGCCACTGATAGATTCCAACTCCGATTGTAACGCAGATTTACTGCGTTTGTTGCGGTGGTGTTCAATTCCAAAGCGATGGGCCTCGTTTCTCAACTGCTGAATGATTTTTAAAGTTTCACTTTTCTTGTCTAAATATAGTGGAATTGGGTCATCTGGGTAAAATAATTCTTCTAATCTTTTGGCGATGCCAACAATAGCAATTTTTGAACGCAAGTCCAATGCATCCAAACTTTTTAAAGCCGCTGACAACTGTCCCTTCCCTCCATCGATTACAATGAGCTGAGGCAGTGGCTGATTTTCGTCTAGCATTCGCTTGTAACGCCTATAAACAACCTCTGTCATGGAGGCAAAGTCATCTGGGCCCTCAACGGTTTTAATGTTAAAATGTCGGTATTCTTTTTTGCTGGGCTTTGCATTTCTAAAAACCACGCAGGCGGCAACCGGATGGGATCCCTGAATATTGGAATTGTCAAAACACTCAATATGGGTCGGAGCTTCCAAGAGTCTTAAATCTGATTTCATCTGGGCCATAATACGTTTAACATGCCGATCTGGATCGGTAATTTTAACTTGTTTTAATTTTTCTAAACGCTGGTATTTGGCATTTCTTAATGAGAGGTCTAAAAGTTGTTTTTTATCCCCAACTTTGGGAATGGTAAGTTTTAAATCAAGTCCTAATGCTATTGGAAAGGGCAAGTAAATTTCTTTAGATTGCAGTTGAAATCTTTGACGGAGCTCTGTAATGGCCAAAACCAAGAGGTCGGCATCTGTTTCTGCTAACTTTTTTTTCAACTCAAGGGTGTGGGCTCTGATGATGGCGCCGTGAGAAACTTGCAAAAAATTCACATAGGCATAGCTTTCATCACTGATAATACTGTAAACCTCTACATCCGATATTTTTGGATTGACAATGGTAGATCTGGATTGATAATTTTCTAAAATTTCAATTTTTTCCTTAAAAGATTGGGCTTGCTCAAACTGGTTCAGTTCGGAGCATTTATACATTTCCTTTTTAAGTGCTTTTTTGATATTTCCTAGTTTGCCATTTAATATTTGTTTGACAGAGATAATATTTTTTTGATAATCCAATTCAGAAATAAAATCTCGGGTCATCACTTTGGGTTTTTCAGAAAAGCCCAAAACCAGAAAATATCCCTTATGGCTGTGTGTTTTTAGGAAAATTTCTGAGGCCGAATCGTTAATTTTTTTTTGAGAGAAATTATAGTTTTCAATTCGAATTGGATAAAGGGCTTTAATCAAATTAATGATTGTATTTACAACCTTTACACTGCTGTAGGGACCGAAATACTCAGAGCCATCTTTAAAGACACGCCGGGTGGAAAAAACTCTTGGAAAACGTTCCTTTTTTACACAAATCCAAGGATAGGATTTATCGTCTTTTAAAAGTACATTGTACCTTGGCTGGTATTTTTTTATGAGGTTATTTTCTAGCAACAGTGCATCTGTTTCTGTAGCCACCACAATATGCTTTATTTCTGCTATTTTCTGAACCAAAACAGACGTCTTGGCTTGTTCGTGATTTTTATTAAAATAAGAACGAACACGTTTTTTTAAATTTTTGGCTTTACCGATATAAAGAATCTTTTCATTGGCGTCAAAAAACTGGTAAACCCCTGGATCAGTCGGAAGGGTTTTAAGTTGTATTTCGATGCTTGTAGGTGCCATATTTCCAAAGGTATACTAATTCTTAATATCCTAAAAATCGATTCTAGTTTTTTAGTATATTGCCCTAAAATTAAATGGTATTTTAAGGATGAATATTGTCATTTTATCGAGAAATAAAAATTTGTATTCTACCCGCAGACTCGTTGAAGAGGCGGAAAACAGAGGGCATGAAGTCGAGGTGATCGACCCTTTGAGCTGTGATTTAATTATTGAAAAAGAAAGGCCCACAGTTTACTATAAAAACAGGTACCTGAATGATGTGGATGCTATTATTCCAAGAATTGGTGCTTCGGTAACTTTTTATGGATGTGCCGTGGTACGCCAATTTGAAATGATGAATGTCTTCTCTACCGTATCTTCTGATGCCATCATTCGTTCAAGGGATAAATTACGAAGTTTTCAACGCCTTTCAAAAGGGGGGATCGACATGCCAAAAACCGTATTTACAAATTATTCTAAAGACGTGGAAGAAGTTATTGAACACGTCGGCGGGACTCCTGTTGTCATTAAATTATTAGAGGGAACTCAAGGGCTTGGGGTGGTTTTAGCGGAGTCAAGAAACGCTGCAGAGTCGGTATTGGAGGCATTTCATGGTTTGCAAGCAAGAGCCTTGGTGCAAGAGTACATTAGCGAAGCAAAAGGCGTAGATGTTCGTGCATTTATCGTTGATGGCCAAGTGATAGGCGCTATGAAGCGCCGTGGAAAACCAGGTGAATTTCGCTCCAACTTACACCGGGGTGGTAGCTATGAATACTACCGCATGACGGAACCTGAACTCAAGCTTGCCATAAAATCGGCACGACAACTTAAGCTCCCTGTTTGTGGGGTGGACCTTTTACAGTCCAAAAGAGGCCCACTTATCATGGAAATTAACTCCACGCCAGGGCTTGAAGGGATTGAGGGCGCCTCCCAAAAGAACATCGCGAAAGCCATTGTTACATTTATTGAAAGAAACAGACGCTGATGAATTCACACAATTCTGTTTTACATATTTTGGGTGAGGACATCGCAGCGGGTGAATCTAGAGAAATTAATTTCCATGTGGCTAAACTTCACAGTCGAACAAGAGTTGAAGTCCCAGTGATTATTAACCGCTCCAAAAAACCAGGCCCAGTGGTGCTTTTTGTTGCAGGAATCCACGGCGATGAAGTCAATGGGGTTGAAATTGTAAGGCAATTAATTGCAAAGGGAATTAACAAGCCAAAAAAAGGAACCATCATTTGCATTCCTGTTCTAAATATTTTTGGATTCTTAAATAAAAGTCGCGAGCTTCCCGACGGTCGAGATCTCAACCGTGTATTCCCAGGATCAAAAACAGGGTCTTTGGCCAGTCAAGTTGCCCACAAGTTAATGGGTGAAATTATTCCTCAAGTCGACTTTATTGTAGACCATCACACTGGTGGTGCAGGACGTTTTAACGCGCCACAAATTCGGATTGACAAAGGCAGTCCCAAACTCAAAAAATGGGCCAAGGCCTATGGGGCACCCTTTGTTATTTATTCAAAAAAAATTCCAAAATCTCTTCGTAGTGCTTGCGATAAAATCAACATTCCAATGCTGCTTTTTGAAGGTGGAAAATCTTATCATATTGACCGTTTGGTGACCAATTCTGGAGTCAATGGAGCAAAGCGTATCTTAGACCATATGGGGATGCTCAGTTCCAAGTTCAAAGTCTCTGCACCCAAAAAAGGCATCATTTTTATCGTGGAAAGTAAATGGGTCAGAGCCAAAGCCTCCGGCTTGTTTCGCCCCTCAATTAAATTGAGTGAAAAAGTCGAAAAAGGGACGGTGTTGGGATATATCACTGATGCTTACGGGAAATTCAATCAATCCGTAAAGGCCGATAGCGAAGGCTATATCATCAATATCAACGAAGCCCCTATTGTGTATAAAGGAGATGCCTTGTTCCGAATTTCTACAAAAACAGCGGTATGAATAAACATAAGCTCAGAAGAGTTTATAAAAAAAAGCGCCAAGCCTTGGAGGCTTCAACACGAAGTGAATTGAGTTTAAAAATTGCAAATCAAGCCCTTAAACTTCCCATTTGGGAATTTTCATTTTACCACCTTTTCCTATCAATCAAATCCTTAAAAGAGGTCGATACAGAACCGCTGTTGACGATCTTATTTGGAAAGGACAAGCAAGTGGTCATACCAAAAAGTAATGTTGTGACTTTTGAAATGAAACACTACCTATTGACGGATGCCACCGCAATTAAACCAAATATTTGGAACATTCCAGAACCTCTTGACGGAACGACAATAGAAGCCTCTAAAATTCAACTGGTGTTTGTCCCTTTATTGGCCTTTGACAAAAAGGGACAGCGTGTAGGCTATGGAAAAGGATTTTATGATCGGTTTTTAAAAGGCTGCCCAAAAGCACTGAAAATCGGGCTTTCTTTTTTTGATCCCATTAAAGAGATTACAGACATTCAAAGCAGTGATATTGCCCTAGATTATTGTATTACACCAAATCAAATTTATCAATTTCAATAGGTTTATTTTTCAATTTTTTTCGGCTGTTCAACAATAACAACAAGACAACTCCGGTACTTATAGCAATATCTGCAACATTGAAGACAGGGTTAAAAAAGGTGAAATAATGACCCCCAACAAATGGAAGCCAATCTGGCAAATAACCCTTGTATAATGGAAAGTACAGCATATCTACTACGTTTCCATAACAAAGCGCTGCATAGCCTTCTTTGGCAAAAAGAGTGGCTTTTTGACCAATACTATCGTCAAAAATAAGCCCATAAAAAACCGAATCTATAATGTTGCCAAGTGCACCTGAAAAGATAAATGAAACTGCTAAAGTTAACAATCTAGACTGCTGCTTTTTGATGATTCTAATGAGCCAAAAACCAATGCCAATAAGCGCAAAAATTCGAAACATTGTCAAGGCTAATTTGGCAACCTCGTCTGAAATTAAAGAGTTGAAATCGCTGAGTTTTGCCCCCCAAGCCATACCGTCATTTTCAACAAATAATATTTTAAACCAACTAAAAATTACAACTTCCTGTCCGAGTTCAAAATGGGTTTTTATATAAATCTTAGTGCATTGATCAATGCATAACACGATGAGAATAAAGCCAAAAACTTGTTGTTTTGACATTTTATTTTTGCATGTTCTTGGCCTCGATACTGAGTGTGGCGTGAGGTACCAGTTCCAAACGCTTTTTATTGATCAGTTTCCCAGTTACACGACAAATACCATAGGTTTTATTTTGAATGCGAATCAATGCATTTTTTAAATCACGTATGAATTTTTCTTGTCGAATCGCCAATTGTGCATTGGATTCTTTACTCATCACTTGGCTTCCCTCGTCAAAAGCTTTAAAAGTTGGTGAGGTATCTTCAGTGCCGTTGTTGAGATCGTTCATATAGGCGCTCTTGATCAACTCCAAATCGTGCTGTGCCTTTTCAATTTTTGTGAGAATAAGTGTTTTGAATGCTTTTAGGTCTTTGTCGGAATATTTATTAGTTGTTTCCATAGCCTTAAAATTATTTGTGTTTTTTTATGGACAACTTGCTAGAGATGTCATCAAAACTGATATCAATCCCGTAGGCGAGTTGTTTTACTTGGTGTAATGTATGTGTTAATGTTTCACGTTTAATATATTCTAAATTGTTTTCAACAGCCCGTTCCATGGATTCGTGCTGCTGTAGATAAACCTCAATAGTATCAGTGACCTCAAAGCCTGAATCTTTTCTTAAATTTTGAATTCGATTCACCAATTCTCGAGCAATTCCCTCTTCCCTTAATGGCGCTGTCACAGTCACATCCAGAGCCACAGTGACTGCCCCTTGGTTGGCCACAAGCCAACCCTCAATGTCTTGAGAAGAAATCTCTACATCACCGAGTTCTAATGTAATACTTTTTCCATTAATTTCAAGGGCTAAAAACCCTTTTTCTTCAATTTTTTTTATGTCATCGGCCTCTAGTTTTTGAATGGCTAAAACAACCGCTTTCATGTCTTTCCCAAAACGAGGCCCCAAAACTTTGAAATTGGGCTTGATTTGTTTGACCAAAATATCGGATGCATCCTCCAAAAGTTCGATTTCCTTGACATTAACTTCGTGTTTGATCAAGTCTGATACCGCCTGTATTGCTTCTTTTTGAAGCTTGGAATTTACTGGAATCATAATTTTTTGCAACGGCTGTCTCACCTTGATTTTCTCCTTGGCTCTTAAAGACAACACAAGTGAAGAGATCAACTGGGCTTCTGACATTTTATGTTCCAATGCCTTATCAATTAAAGCGGAATCTGCCTTTGGGAATTCTGATAAGTGTACACTTGCATATGGCTCTAAGCTTGAAGTGGTATTTAAATCTAAGTATAAGCGGTCCATAAAAAAAGGAGCAATGGGCGCCCCCAGCTTGGAAAGGGTCAGCATACATCTAAACAAAGTTTGGTAAGCAGAAATTTTATCTTTTTTATAATCGCCTTTCCAAAAACGTCTGCGACTCAACCGAACATACCAATTACTGAGGCGTTCCTGTGTGAAATCGGAGATTTCACGGGCTGCTTTGGTAGGCTCATAGCTGGCATAATAGGCATCTACTTTTTCAATGGTGCTGTTGAGTTCTGACAAAATCCAACGGTCTATTTCAGGGCGCTGCTTGTGTGGAATTGGGGCCTCAGAATTGTTGAACTGATCTATATTTGCATAGAGCGTAAAAAAACTATAGGTATTGTAAAGGGTTCCAAAAAATTTCCGTTTTACCTCATCTATACCATCAAGATCAAATTTTAAATTGTCCCAGGGGTTGGCATTGCTAATCATATACCA
>TARA_B100001093_G_scaffold512933_1_pt1 | contig 11391 bp, 10 predicted proteins | sample TARA_B100001093 | Tara Oceans TARA_B100001093 (sample SAMEA2623116) | marine metagenome | biome: marine biome (ENVO:00000447); feature: surface water layer (ENVO:00002042); material: "saline water (ENVO:00002010), including plankton (ENVO:xxxxxxxx)" | depth 5 m
AAGAGGGGCTCGGCCTTCAAGCTCTCTGCGGATTAATGAGACCGCATCGGTGACGTAACTCAAATCACGAGATATGTCGACGTCCGGTATCTTCTCAACATCTTTTCCAGTCCGAATAACCTTCCGAAATTTCGGGCCCTCCCCTTCAACAAAATACAAACCCTGACCCATCGCATCCGGTATGGTAAGAATGTCGGAGAACAAAATCGCAGCGTCTAATTCAAAGCGTCTGAGGGGTTGCAACGTGACCTCACAAGCCAACGCAGGATTCTTGCATAAACTCATAAAATTACCGGCTTGGGAACGCACCTCTCTGTACTCGGGAAGGTAGCGACCGGCCTGCCTCATAAGCCATACAGGGGTTTTATCGACGGGCTGTCGAAACAACGCTCTGAGGAATCGGTCATTTTTCAAAACGGGCATCTCAGGCTTTATTACTTCAGTCTGATCGTCAGAAACTTGTGGCAAAACGCGTTACCTCCAAAATGTCTATGATACTTACAATAGCTCTTCTAGAAGGTGCCAAGAAGGCACCAATACTTGTCAGTTTTACAAATGTGGGATGCACGTATCACGAGAACAACCTCAACTTAATGCGTTCGTTTTCTTCAGAAATCGCACTCGACGCCAACGATCGCCCCAACTCTAGCTGTAAAACTGAAACTGAAACTGAACGGTCAAACCATGCAATGAAAGTTTTTGGCGGAGAGGGTAGCACGTAATGCATCACTTGAAATTTTCGAGTTTATTTCTCCAAATCCGATAGAGCGAAGCAAGATAAATCTCAATATGTTATTTTCTGTTTTCTTATCGGAAGCCATAAGGTCAAGGTATTGCTTAACACTGACTTCTTCTGGAGGAACTATATTCAATTGAAAATTTTTCTCAAGTACTTGTCTAACTCGGAAAGCCTCGGTTTGTGAAATCCAACCAATACGCAACGAGAGGTCTGCTGCCATTACCATACCCATCGCAACGGCCTCACCATGAAGCACATTGCCAAAGCCCATCGCAGACTCAATAGCATGACCAAAAGTATGGCCGAAATTCAATAAGGCCCTCGTACCAATCTCTCGCTCATCTTTCGCAACCATCTCAGCTTTTATTTCACAACTGCGCTTTACTACTTGGGCCATACACTCGGGTTCTTTTCCAAGAAGCTCCCTACTATTCGAATCGAGCCAATCAAAAAATTTAAGATCGTTTATTAAACCGTATTTCAGGACCTCTGCAAAACCGGCTTTTAACTCCCGTTGCGAGAGCGTTGAGAGGACGCTTATGTCAGCAATTACGCACTTCGGCTGATAAAAAGCGCCTATCATATTCTTGCCAAGCTGATGATTTACACCAGTTTTCCCACCGACTGATGAGTCCACTTGTGAGAGCAAAGTTGTTGGCACTTGTACGAAGTCAATTCCCCTCAGATATGTCGCAGCAACGAACCCAGTTATATCGCCTATCACTCCACCACCCAGGGCAACGAGCGTCGTTTTCCGGTCATACTTCCCTTGTAATAAAAATTTATAAATTACGTTTACCGTTTCTAATGTCTTAAAGCTTTCCCCATCTGGCAAGACCACTTGGCTGCAACTTCGATCAACAAAAAAGGATTTTACTTTCTCCAGATAGAGAGGTGAAACAACAGTATTGGTGACAATTACAACTCGGCCCTCACTGATATTAATAGGAATCAAATGAGACTTATCAAGCAAGCCTGACCCGACAAAAATCGGGTAACTTCTCTCACCGAGGTCTACAACTATCTTCTGCATTTTTTATTCCTTTTGTGCTGCGACTCCTGCCTCAAATTCAAGAAGTGCGTCCGATAAGAAACGACAAACCACATCTTTCAACGGAGGATTTTATTCAATTGTCGATGAATTTCTTTAGCTATAAATCTAGCATTGCGCTTACTTGTTTCAATACTGATATCAGAAACTTCTTGATACAGCGGGTCTCGAACTGCAAAGAGCTCACGGATTTTAGTCTCTCTCTCTTCGACCTGCAGCAACGGCCTTGAATTGTCTCCACTCATTCGCCGAACTTGCTGACTGATAGAAGCTCTTAGGTAGACAACATCCCCTCTCTCACGAAGCATACGCCTGCTCTCTTCAGCCGTGATAGACCCTCCGCCGGTCGCAAGCACGATATTTTCCTTGCTGGTTAAGAAGTCGATCATCTTTCTCTCACGTTTGCGGAATCCAGCCTCTCCCTCGACGTCAAAAATCCATGGGATATCTGCACCTGTTGCTTTCTCAATCTCTTCATCGGAATCGAAAAAATCATGCTTTAGCAGCTCAGCCAATAATCGGCCAACTGTCGTTTTACCAGCTCCCATAGGTCCAACAAGAAAGACGTTTTTTCCGTTAGCCATAATTATAAGATATCCAGTTTCTTGGGACTCAAAGCGCTTTACAAGCGACCTAACAATTGCCTTTCTCTACCCATTGTTTACCGATGTTTTCTTGCATGGCTTTAAAGCAATTATTATCATTTAAAAAATAAGTATAGCAGTGTATAAAATAAGTATCTGTCACGCGTCGCAAATAAAATTGATTTTCAAGCGGAACTAAAAGACGTCGTGACAAGAAGGCAGTTAGCTGCAAATCGCAATTGAGGCGAAAACACAGGGGCCATAGTTAGTGAAAACCCGTCTTATCAGACCATTAAAAATCCTGTCAACACTTATATTAGTTGGCACAGCTGGCCTTCTTATGGTTAGCACCGCCGCATACCTATATTTAGCTCCGAGATTACCAGCAGCGGAAAACTACCGAGATGTAAGGCTTGAAACCCCCCTGAGAATATATACATCAGATGGGCTGCTGATTGATGAAATTGGAAATCGCAGAAACCCAGTGGCTTTTGAGGAAATACCCAAGGTTCTTATTAACGCACTAATAGCAACTGAAGATGCACGGTTTTATTCCCATCCTGGGGTCGATTTTCAGAGTCTATTGAGGGGTTTTTACGGTTTTATACGAGGTGTTAATTTGGGTGGTGGCAGTACCATAACCATGCAACTTGCAAATAATCTCTCTTTTGACAGCGACAACGTATATTTAAGAAAATTCAAGGAAATTCCTTTTGCTCTCCAAATTCAACAAGAATTAACAAAAGAAGAAGTTCTTACCCTGTATTTAAACACAATTTATTTTGGCGCTGGGGCTGATGGGATAGGAGCTGCCGCCTATATTTATTATGGCAAGCGTCCAGATGAATTAACATTAGCCGAGGCAGCAATGATGGTTTCACTTCTGCCCTGCCCGTCTACCTGTAATCCTCTCGCAAATCCTCAAAGGTCAATCGAACGTCGACGCACTCGACTCAAGAATATGGTTCGCGAGGGGATGATTGATGAGACCGCCTTTCTCGCGGCTGATGCTGAACCGATCACCGCTTCACCTCACGGCCGAAATATAGAAATTTCTGCACCATATGTCGCAGAGATGGTAAGAACAAATCTTTTTTCTCAATACGGTGAGAAAATTTACTCCGAGGGGTTCGAGGTCATCACCAGTATTGACAGCGACAAACAAATCGCAGCAACAGAATCCCTGGTTTTTGGTCTCGAAAATTACTATGACCGAAAACATGGGTACAGAGGACCGATCGAAACACTTACGGAAGAGGACCCTAAAGCTCTGCTAGAAAAGCTGTCTACAGTTTCTAATTACGGCAACCAAGAACCTGCTGTAGTCACGAGCGTAACCGAGAAAAACTTCAGTGCCGTACTGAAAAATGGTATAGAAATAAAAGTTGAATGGGATGGAATGTCTTGGGCTTACGCTTTTCGAAGCAGAAACGAGGCTTGGCCTCCGCCATCTGAAGCCGCTGATTCAGTTACCGTTGGCGATTTAATTTACCTAAGAGCTAAAGGACAGCATTGGGAGCTCGGCCAGGTACCAGATATCGAGGGAGCACTTGTATCGATTTCTCCTAAAAATGGGCAAATATTAGCTTTAGTCGGCGGATACGACTTTAAAAAAAGTCAAGTCAATAGAGTGCTAACGCCACGCCCCCCAGGCTCTAACTTCAAGCCGTTCGTCTACGGAGCTGCAATTGAGGAGGGGTATACCGCGGCAACTCTAATTAACGATGCTCCAATTACCCGCGGAGATTATCGACCAAATAATTATGAAAATAATTTCTTGGGCCCTATGACTTTGCGTTATGCGCTAAAAGAATCACGAAATGTCCCCACCGTTCGTCTTTATGATCAACTTGGTTCCGAGAAATCTCTGTCGTTTGCGGCCAAACTTGGGATACCAACGGAGAATTTCCCGCGCAACGATCTCACAATAGCTTTGGGTAGCAGGGACGTAGCTCCATTAGATATAGTTACAGGATATGCCTCAATAGCTAACGGGGGGTTCAAAGTCGATCCTTGGTTTATCAAGGAAATTAAAAACTTAAGAGGCGAGCCTCTTTTCAGCGCTGATCCCAAACAAGTCTGTGCTAACTGCAATGATGAAGATACACCGACAAAAGCGCCTAGGGTTTTAGATTCTCGTGTGGCGTTTATTCTTGGCTCAATGCTCCGCTCGGTCATCGAGGAAGGTAGTGGTGCTAGAGTAAATCGGGAGTTAAATAGGACTGACCTTAAAGGAAAAACCGGCACGACAAACGGGCCACAAGAATTGTGGTTCTCAGGTTTTAATGAAGACATAGCCACGACCATTTTTGTGGGCTTTGATCAACCCCAGCCTCTTGGAGAACAAGAGCAAGGAGCCACAGTTGCAGTCCCGATTTGGATAGATTACATGAGAAAAGCGTTAAAGGACCTACCGATACAGCCCACAAGAAAACCAGACGGCATTGTCGATAGGCTGATTAATAAAAAGTCTGGGGAAGTCGCTACTCCCGGTGACTCCGGAAGCATGTTCGAATTCTTTCGAGTTGAGAACGCTCCAAAGGAACAAACTGAATCAGAGAAAAACGGCTTCGAAGAATCGATCACTACCGAGACCTTGTTTTGATCTGATTACACGCGCCTCGTCGCGAAACGTTTTTTGAACTTATCCACCCGCCCACCGGAATCAAGAATTTTTTGCTTTCCCGTATAAAATGGATGGCACGCTGAGCAGACTTCTATAACAATGTCTTTACCCATAGTGGACTTAGTTTCTATCGTATTTCCACACGAACATGTCGCTTTCATCACATCATAGGATGGATGGATATCCGCTTTCATAATGAATTCTCCTCGACGTGAGACTGGCCGTCGCTATTACTAATAAGTTTAATCTTACGTTTAAAATTGGCTAAACCCCGCATTCTCCTATACTCAAACGAAAAAAGCGGCATCGCCCAGCAGATTAGGAAGGCGATTCTAACAGAGAGAAGATTAGAAGCAAATAATAACCATATAATACGTTTCAAGCCTATCTAACCGAAATCATCTCAATTTTCTGTGATTAGTAACTACTTCTTCCATAATCAAAGCGAAGAGCGACTCGATAAGACTTCCGTTCAAACCAAATTTCATACTGTATTCCCTCAACGAGCTTAGTTTTTCTGTTTCTCGCTGAGCATCCAACGCTTCAAGACTGTGCACTGCCTTAAGCTCTCCCACCTTTTTTGTAATTTCAAAACGCTTCGCCAATAAGTCAACTATCTGAAGATCTAATTGATCCAACTGCTGACGCTTAACATATAATTCCTCCGGTATCCCTGAGTTCATCATTTTACTACTCCCTTATTTTCAACCAACTAATCAATCAGACCCGACACCTTTGCGACGCAGAAAACTTCTGGGTCTAGCCAATCACATGATGCAGTTCTGGGTCAATCACAAATTAATCTTACTGAGTTTTAGTCACCGTGGCTTTATAATGCCGGGATGGCGAATCCTAAATTTTTAAAAACGGGTGAGGGCAGCCCCGATAAATTATCTAACAGATACTTAGGTTTAGTTTTGCGCATAGCAATCCCGTCACCCTTGCGAACTCACTTCGATTACCTTCCCCCCAGAGGAAATTTATCGCAAATGGCGAGCCTAATGCCTGGAAGCCGGGTAATCGTACCTTTCGGTAGACGACAAATTTTAGGATTTATTTTAGAGCACTCTAATGCTTCAAATATTGAGCTGACTCGGCTAAAAGTCATAACTCGCACCTTGGACGAAAAGCCCACGATAACACCGACGCTGCTAAAAACCCTTATCTGGGCTTCAGAGTATTACCAACACCCTATAGGCGAAGTCTTATTAGCAGCAATTCCGTCAGAACTGCGATCACCTCGCCTCAAAAGCAAGCAAAGCTATATCTGGAAAGCCCAAGATAATGCCAAAGCTTACTCCGACTTGCAGCGAAAACCACGTCAAATGGCACTTCTAGATTTAATCCGAACCGAAACAACTGGCATGCAAGCAAAAGATTTAAAAGCTCAGGGATTTGACTACGCATTGTTATTAAAACTCGAGTCAAGTGGGTTGTTAAAAAGAGAACCCCTGCTTGACCCCGCAGATCCTTCAAAATTCTTAATGGTTAAAAAAGAAACGGTTTTAGACGCAAATGTGACTCTGAACTCGGAGCAAAAAGCCGCACTTAAATCAATCAATTCATCCCAAAATAATTTTGCAACATTTTTACTCGATGGAGTTACAGGCTCAGGAAAAACTGAAGTTTACTTAGAGGCTATCTCTCGACAAATTAAACTCGGCTTTCAATGCCTTTTTTTGGTACCTGAAATTGGTTTGACCCCTCAAACGTTTGATCGATTTAATAAACGGTTTAAATGTCCTATCATAATGTATCACTCAAATTTGTCCGCAAAGCAAAAGCTCATGGCTTGGTCTCAAGCTTGTGATGAAAGCCCTCTTATCGTGATCGGAACAAGGTCTTCTGTATTTCTCCCGATGCCGAGCCTAAGCTTGATTGTAATTGATGAAGAGCACGATTCCTCATACAAGCAACAAGATGGGTTTCGTTATTCAGCGCGAGATTTTGCTGTGATGCGAGCGCACAATGAGAGCTTTACAATAATTTTGGGGTCGGCGACCCCGAGCCTGGAAAGTCTTCATAATACGATTATTGGCAAATCTACTCGACTACAGTTGACTCGACCGGCAACCGAAGCTCCACCAAATACCACTCACATAGTCGATATAAACAGCATTTGCCTGCAGGAAGGATTTTCAAAACCAGTATTAGATCGAATATCAGAACATTTACTATTGCAAAACCAAATCCTTATTTTTATAAATCGACGAGGATTCGCCCCAGTTCTTCTCTGTAATGCGTGTGGCTGGACTTCAGAATGTGACTCCTGCGTTTCACGAATGACGGTTCATAGTAAACCTGCAAAACTGCGATGCCATCATTGCGGCACAAACAGGTCGATTCCAACTAAGTGTCCGAATTGCAGCTCCACTAAATTAGAGACGTTCGGTTTAGGAACCCAAAAAATCGAAGACTTTCTGACACATCGATTCCCATCAATACCTAAAATTAGGATCGATCGCGACACGACACGTGGAAATTTCAACCTCAATCAAAAATTAAGCGAAATTTCATCTGGAAGACCCTGCTTGCTGATCGGGACTCAGATGTTATCTAAAGGTCATCATTTTCCAAATATTTCTCTCGTTGTTGTACTTGATGCGGATGCAGGACTCTTCAGCTCTGATTTCCGAGGCCAAGAGCAGATGACCCAGACACTAATCCAGGTGTCCGGACGTGCTGGTCGCGGCATAAATTCAGGCGAGGTAATAATTCAGTCTCGCCATCCGAATCACGAAACACTCAATCTAATAGCATCGCGCTCCTTTAAAAAGTTGGCGCAACTGCAACTCTTGGAACGCCAAAATACCGAACTACCGCCCTTCGCACATCTTTGTCTCTTACGAGGAGAATCCAAATATCTAAAAGATGCTTACGAGTTTTTAAACTCAATTTTAGCACTCTCTAACAATCTCAAATTAGCAAATAAACACGACATAGTCAGACTCGGCCCAATACCGGCACCCAGAGAAAAAAAGGCAGGAAGGTTTAGAGTACACTTAATTTTGAAAAGCAAAACACGCTCACTTTTGCAAAATCATTTAAAAGAGGTTATCGCTCTTGTTTTTGAAAGAGGCATTCCGAGAAAAGTTCGTTTTCACGTGGATGTAGATCCAATAGAAATGCTTTAAAACGTAAAAGCAACTCTGTCACTTTACTTTATGCGGATTTTACCGATAAATGTGAGTGTGTTTAGTTTCCAAAGCTTAGATCTTCTAGGCATCAACAAGAAGAGCTACAAAAAATGAACCAAGATTTTGCGAAGATCCGCCCTGAACCCCTTTTGGATCGAAAGGTTGTTCAGGCACCACCGAAATGGCACCTGATGCTAGCAGGTATGTCAGTCGGCGTGGTGCTGGGTATCTGTGGTTGTGCTTTGTTTTACCTATCCGGGTTTATTCCTCCACTTGCACCTCGAACCTCGTCTATTTCAGCGAACGCTTCAGATATGAGGCCCACAGAGGAAGCTGATTCCGAAATTTTGATTGAACCAAAACTCGAACTTGAATTTTTCACCGCCCTCTCTGACTGGGAGGTCCCAGTCAACACTATTCCTGTAAAAATTTCTCAACAGTCTGGCATAAATTTAGAAATAGATAAGCCTTTTACCGCTTACTTGCTGCAAACCGGGGCTTTTATCCAAAAAGAGTTGGCTGATACCGAAGCCAATCGACTTCAAGCTATGGGAATCAATGCACAAGTTAAAAAACAAGACCTCCCGGGGCGCATTCTTTTCCTGGTTCAGTCAGGCCCATATCAAGACAGCACCACGCTGAATGAGACAGAAAGAATGCTTCGAGAAAACCGAGTTTCGTCTATGAGGCTTTTAATTCAATAGTATTTTTCTCACGCAAGTGACTTGATTTTCATCAAAAACACACAATAATATCTCTTTTATTTTGTTAGCAATAGATCCTTCGATCCATGTAGAAAAGCAACGTTAGTTTTTTTAAAATCGCCAAGTATATCTGCCGGCGATACTTACGCCATCAGGAGGCCTATCTTGGAACAGTTCAGAGGCACTACCATCGTTTCAGTGCGACGTCGGAACAAGGTTGTTATCGCTGGTGATGGTCAAGTATCACTCGGAAACACAGTTCTTAAGGGCAACGCAAAAAAAGTTAGGAGACTTTACGACGGGAAAGTCATTGCCGGTTTTGCTGGAGGCACTGCAGATGCGTTCACATTATTTGAAAGATTTGAGGAACAACTTGGTTTACATAACGGGAAACTCATTCGCGCTGCGGTAGAGCTCGCAAAACTTTGGCGAACAGAACGGTCTTTGCGTCGTCTAGAAGCAATGTTACTTATTGCGGATCGAGAGGCATCCTTAATAGTTAGTGGCAATGGTGATGTGATAGAACCCGAGGATTCCCTGATGGCGATTGGGTCAGGCGGGATGTACGCGCACTCTGCTGCAAAAGCTTTAATTAAAAATACCGAACTCGATCCCGAGGAGATTGCCAAAAAAAGTTTAGAAATAGCGGCTGAAATCTGTGTCTACACTAATCAAACACATGTAATTGAGACCCTCGAGTCGTAATATCTAATTCACTCCTTTAGTAACGTTCATGAATTTTTTGAGATTTAAAAAATGACACCTAGTGCAAAAATAATTCCACAAAGCAACGTGATGACTCCGAGAGAAATTACATCTGAACTTGATCGGCATATTGTCGGACAGGCTTCAGCGAAGCGTGCCGTAGCAATTGCACTTCGTAACCGCTGGAGACGTATGCAGCTTAGCGGAGATTTGAGAAATGAAATTACACCAAAAAACATTTTAATGATCGGCCCAACTGGAGTAGGTAAAACCGAAATAGCTCGCCGGCTAGCCAAACTCTCGAATGCGCCATTCATAAAGGTTGAAGCAACAAAATTTACAGAAGTAGGTTATGTCGGAAGAGATGTTGAATCAATGATACGCGACCTGACCGAAGTTGCAGTAAAAATAGTTCGCACTGACGCTATGAAGCGTGTTCAAAACAAAGCCTCTGATCGCGCAGAAGAGCGCGTACTCAATCTGCTTCTTCCGTTGAGTGAGAACGTAGATACTGATGAAAAATCGAGCAGCACCCGTCAAGTATTTCGAAAAAAACTGAGAGAGGGCGTGTTAAACGATAAAGAAATCGAAACAGAAATAAGAGATAATCACTCTGAAATAGACATTATGGCACCTCCCGGCATGGAGGAGATGACAAGCCAACTGAAAGGAATGTTCTCCCAACTGAACAGCGTGAAGAAAAAACGTCGCCGCTTGACGGTCGAGGATGCGTTGAAAATTTTTAAAGACGAAGAGGCATCAAAACTCATAAACAGTGATGATATCTCTTCTCAAGCCACCGACTTGGCAGAACAAAGCGGCATCGTTTTTATAGACGAAATTGATAAAGTCTGCAGTAAGCATGACAATAATAGCCAAAGCGTGTCCCGCGAAGGGGTACAAAGAGATTTACTTCCTCTGATAGAGGGATCCACAGTAACTACAAAATATGGCAGTGTTAAAACCGATCATATTCTTTTTATAGCATCCGGAGCGTTTCATTTAAGTAAGCCATCCGATCTAATCCCTGAACTACAAGGCCGATTACCTATACGCGTAGAACTCGAGGCTTTGACGGCCAACGATTTTGAGCGAATTTTGGTAGAACCGTATGCCTCTCTCACTCAGCAATACCAAGCTTTGTTAAATACCGAAGGTTTAGAGCTAAGCTTTTCAAAAGATGGCGTTGAAGCCATTGCTGAGATGGCTTACTTGGTAAATAGCCAAACAGAAAATATTGGAGCTCGCAGACTTCATACCATTATGGAAAGACTTCTCGAAGAAATTTCGTTTTCGGCTGCCGACATGGCAATTGGAGATCAAAGCAAGCGAACGATTGATAAAGACTTCGTAACAAAACAACTTAGTGAACTTGTGCACGATGACGATTTAAGCCGATATATCTTGTAACTAAATTCTTCGACTCTTGAATCCACAAGTAAAACAAAAAGCTAAAAATTCGAATGCGTCCAAAAAAAATTACCTTACATAAAGAAAGTGCTCAACTCGAATTCTCATACCCAAACGAAGAGAGTTACGCGCTCTCTGCGGAGTTTCTCCGAATATCATCACCTTCCGCCGAGGTCCGCGGCCATGGACCTGGACAAGAAACCCTGCAAACCGGGAAACGCCTTGTCACTATTGAGAAAATAGAATCAGTGGGTAACTATGCCATCAAGTTGATATTTAGCGATCAACATAACTCGGGAATATATAGTTGGACTTATCTTTATGAGTTAGCAAAAAATCATGACGAATTATGGACCATATACTTAGAAAAAATGAAACAGGCCAAAGGCAGTCGCGAGCCATTGCCTCCCGGTACACAAGTCATTAATATAGTAT